>Ga0247727_10000086_pt1 | contig 201577 bp, 179 predicted proteins | sample WisWelCaveWW1625_FD_202498 | JGI IMG/M metagenome (GOLD analysis project Ga0247727, IMG submission 202498) | Biofilm microbial communities from Wishing Well Cave, Virginia, United States - WW16-25 | ecosystem: Environmental > Aquatic > Deep subsurface > Groundwater > Cave microbial mat... | reverse complement strand
GACGTCGTCCACCTCCATCACTGGATCCGGCTCAGCGACGATCTCGTCCGCCGCGCTGCGGCGCGCGGCGTCCCGACCGTCGTCCACCTGCACGACCTCTTCGTCACCTGCCCGCGCGTCTTCCGGCTGCGGCCCGACGCCGCGCCGGGCGCGGCGAAGGACGACCTCGTCGGCTGCGACGAGCCGCTCGGCCGCGCGGCCTGCCTCGATTGCGTGCCGCGCTGGCCGTTCCAGACCGACGCCGAGATCGGCGCGTCGATCGACCACTACGCCGCGGGGCTTCGCGCCGAGCTCGCCGCCGCGGCGACGCGGATCGCGCCGTCGCGCTCGCACGCCCGCCAGCTCGCCCTCCACACTGCGATGGGGGACGGCGCGTTCGAGGTCCTCGGCCATCCGCGGCTGCCGGGAGGAATCCAGGGGCCAGGGCGCGACGCGAAGAGCCCGGCCGGCCGGCTGGCGCTCCTGTACTTCTCGCAGCTCGCGCCGATGAAGGGGGTCCACCTGCTGCTCGACGCGGTGCGGCGGGTCGGGAGCGGCGTCTCGCTCGACCTGCACGGCGGCTTCGCGGGCGAGGAGCACGAGGCGCGGCTGCGGGCGCATGCCGCCGGGCTCGACGTGCGATTCCACGGCGCCTACTCGGGCGACGAGCCGTCGTCGACCGCCGCCGACGTCGCCGTGATCCCGACGCTCGCGCGCGAGTCGTGGTCCTTCTGGCTCGACGAGGCGGGAAGGCTCGGGCTGCCGATCCTCGCCGCCGCGGCCGGAGCGATCGCCGATCGCGCCACCGCGCGCGTGCGGCTCGTGCCGGTCGGCGACGTCGGCGCGCTCGCCGCCGCGATCGCCGAGCTGCGCGACGATCCTTCGCGCCGCCGCGCGCTCGCGGCCGGGCCGGCGCCGGCGGCGATGGAGCTCGACGACCACCTCGCGCGGCTCGAGGCGCTCCTCGCCGACGCGGTGAAGCGCGGAGCTCCGCGCGTCGCGCCGAGGCCCGACCCGGCGGCGCTCGTGCACGATTGGGACCGCCGCGAGCAGGCGTTCCGGGCGCTCCTGCTCGAGCAGGAGCGGGAGCAGGCGCTCGCGCGCCAGCAGTCCGAGATCGAGCGGCTGAAGCGCGAGCTCGCCGACCTGCGCGCCGGGAAAGGGCGCGAGCGGGCGTAGACTCGCCCCCTTCGCCATGCGCATCCTCCTCGTGACGACGGGATTCGTCCCCGACGGGCTCGGCGGCGTCGAGCTCTCGCTCGCCCGCTTCTGCCGGTGGGCACAGGCCGAGGGCCACGAGCTGCTCGTCTACCGCCGGCTCGACCTGCCGGACGAAGGCGACTACGTCCGGCGCGAGTCGCTGGTCGACGGCGTGCGCGTCGTCGGGATCAACTACCGCTTCCGCGACGCGACCGCCTTCCAGCAGCTGATCGAGAACCCGACCCAGCGGCGCGCCTTCGAGGAGGTGGTCGCCGGCTTCCGGCCCGACGTCGTGCACGTCCACCACGTCTCCGGCCTCACGACCGAGGTCGTCGAGGTGGCGCAGGCCGCCGGCGCGCCGGTCGTCTTCTCGCTCCACGACTTCTGGATGGGCTGCCCGCGCGGCCAGCGGATCCGCGCAGACCTCGCCCACTGCCCGACGATCGAGGTCGAGCGCTGCACCGCCTGCTACCGCGAGACCTGGCCCCATTTCTTTCCGAAGGAGCCCGACCGCACCTTCGACCAGCGCGTCTTCGGCGACTACCAGGGGCGCATCCGCGAGACGCTCGAGAAGGCCGACGCGCTGGTGGCGCCGTCGCCGTTCGCGCGGCGGATCTTCGCGCGCGAGGGGATCGACCCGGGCCGGATCGAGGTGATCGAGTACGGCATGGACGTCGACGCCTTCCGCGGGCTCGCCCGCACGAAGTCGGCGCGCTTCCGCGTCGGCTTCATGGGGACGCTGCTGCCGAGCAAGGGGGTCCACATCCTGCTCGAGGCGTTCAAGCGGGTCGGCGCCTCCGATCGCAGCCTCGAGCTCCACGGCGCGATCCTTCCCTTCCACCAGGACCGGACCTACGGCGATCGGCTGCGCCACGCCGCGGCGGGATGGGAGGCGCAGGTCACCTTCCACGGACCCTATGAACCGAGCGCCGCGCCGCGCATCCTCGCCGGGCTCGACGTGCTCGTCGTTCCGTCGATCTGGTATGAGACCTACTGCATGGTGATCCGCGAGGGGTTCCTCGCCGCGGTGCCGGTCGTCGCCAGCAACTTCGGCGCGATGGCCGAGGCGATCGAGGACGGACGCACGGGACTGCTCTTCGGCATGGGCGACAGCGTCGACCTCGCGCAGAAGATCGAGCGGCTCGCGCGCGACCGCGAGCTGGGCGAGCGGCTCGCGGCGAGTTTGAAGCGCGTCTCCACGGTCGAGGAGAACGGCGCGCGCCACGTCGCCCTCTACGAAAGGCTGCTGCGTGGCCGACGGCGCTCCTGAACCGGCCGGCCGGCCGTTCAAGATCTCGGTCGTCATGCCGTGCTTCAATGAGCGCGCGACGATCGAGGAGATCCTCCGCCGCGTGCGCGCCGCGCCCTACGAGAAGGAGATCATCGTCGTCGACGACGGCTCGACCGACGGGACGCGCGAGATCCTGAAGCGTCTCGAGCCCGACGTCGGTCTGCGGCTGATCTTCCACGAGAAGAACCAGGGCAAGGGCGGCGCGGTGGCGAGCGGCTTCGCCGCGGCGACCGGCGACGCGGTGGTGATCCAGGACGCCGACCTCGAGTACGACCCGGCCGACTACCCCGCGCTCCTCCGGCCGATCGAGGAGGGGAAGGCCGACGTCGTCTTCGGCAGCCGATTCCTCGGCGGCACCCACCGCTGCCACCTCTTCTGGCACTACGTCGGCAACCGCTTCCTCACGTTCGTGAGCAACGCCCTCACCAACCTCAACCTGACCGACATGGAGACCTGCTACAAGGCGTTCCGCGCCGACGTCGCCAAGCGCATCAAGATCGAGAGCAAGCGGTTCGGCGTCGAGCCCGAGCTCACCGCGAAGGTCGCGCGCATGAAGGTGCGCATCTACGAGGTCCCGGTGAGCTATCACGGGCGCGACTACTCGCACGGGAAGAAGATCCGCGCGATCGACGCGCTCGAGGCGCTCTGGGTCATCTTCCGCGAGAACGTCCTGCGCTGACCGGCGCCGCAGGACGCGGAAAGCTGTTCCCGGTGCGGCGTGCAGCCCTCGACCGGCTCCTTCGGCCGCGCCGAAGAATCGGGCCGGGAGCCGCGGAATGGACGCGCCACGGATGCCGGCACGCAGACCCGCCGCCGACGAGCGGCCGCCGGTCACGCTCCTGCTGGCGGCGAGGCGGATCTGCGTCGCGCTGGCGATCGTCGTCGTCGCGTCGCAGCAGGCCTTCCTGACCTCCTACCGCGTGGCGGGGAGCTCGATGACCCCGGCGTTCCAGGACGGCGATCGCGTCGTCGTCGCCCGCACGCCCGGCTTCTTCGGCGAGCCGCGCCGCGGCGAGGCGGTGATCGCGTCGGTGAACGGCGAGATCGTCATCAAACGCGTGGTCGGCGTCCCCGGCGACACGGTCGCGCTCGACCACGGCCGGCTGCGGCGCGACGGAGCGCTCGCGGAGGACGCGATCCCGGCGCGCTACCACGACTCGAGCGACTTCGCGCCGGTCCACCTCGGCTCGTCGCAATTCTTCCTGCTCGGCGACCACCGCCGCGTCTCGGTCGACTCGCGCGAGTTCGGGCCCGTCTCGCGCGACGCGATCCTCGGCCGCGTCATCCTGCGGGTGCCGCAGGAAGGCGAGGGCTCGCTGGCCGGCGCGCGAGCGCGCCGCTGATCAGCAGCGCGGCGAGCAGGAGCGCGAGCGCGCCGGCCGAGAGCTCGAACCCGAGCTTCACGGCCCGCGGCTTGTAGTCGAGCACGACCGAGCGTGCGCCCGGCGGCAGGACGACGCCGCGGAAGGCGACGTTCGCCGGGACGACCGGCGCCGGCGTCCCGTCGATCGTCGCGGTCCAGCCGGGGTCGAACCCCTCGTTCACGAGCAGGAAGCCGCCGCCGCGGCCGTCGAGGTGGACGGTGATCCGCGTTGCGCTGCGCTCGAGCGAGACGACGCTCGCGGTCGGGCCGCGCGTCTTCACGAGGAGAACCGTCGCTCCTCTCGTCGACCCGGCATCGTTCCCGCCATCGTCAACGGCGAGTCCGATCGTGGAAGTCTCGAAGTCGGGGTCGGCCTCGTTGCCGCGCTGAGGCGGCGCAGCCTCGAGGAAGACGCGCTGCCGCAGGAGCCCGGGCCGGCTCGACAGCGCGCGCAGCGCCGCTCGATGAAGGGCGAGGCGGTCGAGCGCGTCCGGTCGATCGACCGCCGCCGAATCAGGCGCCACGGCGTCGGCCGCGACGGAGATCGAGTCGTCGGCCGGCGCCGGCGGGAGCAGGCACGCCTCCGGCACGACCAGCGCGAACGGGAGCGCCTCGACGTTCTCGTAGATCCGGACGTCGCCGCGCTGCGCGACCAGCCGGAAGCTGGCGTCGTCGCCGGCCGCCGCGCCGCCCGATCGCTCCTCGCGCAGGAGCGCCTCGAGGTCGACGCGCGTGAGCACGTGCTTCACCGCGAGACCATCCAGCAGCGGCGATCGCAGCGCGGCGGTCGTCCGCAGCGGCAGCGCGGCGACCGTGACTACCGTCTGCCCCGGAGCTTGTTCAGGCTCGAGTGCGCGCAGGTAGCGGGCGTAGCGCGTCGGCATCCGGACGAGGTAGCCCTCGGCATCCTCGATTCCGAAGCAGGCGCCGAGGTCGGGCGGCAGGACGAGCTCGTCGATCGGGTCGTGGCCAAAAGCAAAGCCGGGCGCGAAGCGATGGACCCGTCCGCCGCTCGCGCTCGCGGCGAGCGGCGCCAGCAGCGGATCCTCCGCGAGGAACCCGGCCGCGGGAACGAACGGGTTCACGCGGAAGTGGAGCGCCGCGAGGTCGGCGGCCGCCGCGACCAGGAGCACGAGCGCCGCCGCGCGAGCGCGCCTCGCTTCGACGAGCCGGTGCGACGCGTAGAGCACCGCGAGCGCCGCCGCGAACCAGCCGGCCGACGCGAGCAGCCCGCCGCGCACGAACCGCTGGATCACCTCCGAGACCTCCGGCGTCGGCGTGATCTCGGCGGCATGCCGTTCGACGAGAGCCGGACCGTAGCGCGCGACCTGCCGGTCGTGGAACCAGCTCGCCAAGCCGACCGGCCCGGCGCGATCGACCACGAGGAAGGCAGCGAACAGGAGGAGGGTGAGCAGCGCGGCGACGGCGAGCGTGCGCCGCCGCGCGCCGCGCGCCTCCGGATCGAGCAGCCGCTGCGCGCCCACCGCGGCGAGCAGCGCGCCGAGCAGCCCGATCGTCGAGACGATGCGGCGCACCTCGCCCACATCGGTCCGCGGCAGCCAGCCGACGGCGCGAACGACGAGCGGATCGCCGAGCGCGTAGGCCCAGCAGAGCGCGAGCGCGACCAGGAGCCCGAACGCGAGCGGCGTCGCGCCGCGCCCCGGCCGGCCGAGCAGCGCGGCGAGCGCGAGCAGGAGACCGAGCGCGCCGAGGTAGCAGCAGCCCTCGGTCATGCTCGGCCGCGCGGCCGTGCCGCTCGGCGTCACCTCGCCGTCCGGCTTCTTCTCCGTCGCGCAGTAGAGCGCGTTCCAGAGCGGGTTCTGCAGGACGTCCTGGCTCCACGGCGCCCGCGCGTCCTGGAACGCTCCCGGCACGAGGTAGCCGGCGAGCATCCAGCGCGTGCCCGACTCGCGGATCTGCTGCGCCGCGTCGTGCGCGCGCGGCAGCGCGTGCTTCGACGCGTCGTCGACCGGGAGGAGCTGCGCGGCCGAGAGCGCGCCGCCGAGCGCGAAGGCGCCGCCGAGCGCGATCAGCGGCAGGAGCGACCTGCCTCGCCGAGCGGCGATCAGCCGCACCGCTCCGAAGCCTGCCGCTCCGAGGATCCCGTAGAGCCCCGTCTGCGGGAACCCGGAGAGCACCACGAGCGCGATCGGCGGCGGGATCGCGCACCAGCGCAGGAGGGTCGCTCGCTCGGTGAAGGCGTGGACCGCGGCGAGCAGCCACGGCACCCAGACGGCGGCGAAGAAGCGCATGTGGAGATGGAACTGGACGACGAGCGGCCCGCCCGCCGCGAAGAGGAGCCCGGCCAGGAGCGCAGGGCCGTCGGCGAGCCCGAGCCGTCGCGCGAGCACGAAGGTGCCGAGTCCCGCGAGGATCACATGCAGCGCGACCGCCCACGCGTAGGCGCGCTCGAGCGGAGAGATCCAGAGCAGCACGGCGTTTGGCGGATAGAGGCTGCCGTCGAGCGCGAGCCCGAGCGACGGCGTGCCGCCGACGATCGCCGGGTTCCAGGTCGGCAGCTCGCCCTGCCGCCACGCCGCCGCGGCGATCGAGGCGCCCGGCTCGATCAGGAAGAGCTTGTCGGAGAGCTCCGGGTTTGCGCGCGCCTGGTGGTCGGCGAGCCGCTCGTCCGCCACCTCCGTGCGCCACGGCAGCGCCGACTCGGTGTGGAGCGGGAAGAAGAGGCGCCCGCCGAAGAAGGCCGGCGCGAAGAGCGCGAGCGCGAGCAGCGCGTAGCAGCCGCCGGCGGCGATCACGCCGCGTTTCATCGTGCGATCACGCCGCGTTTCATTTCGTCACCGCTGGCCGCGCCACGACCAGCATCTCGTCGAAGACGTTCACGTAGACCGAGCGGTCGCGCAGGAGCAGCAGCGGCGCAAGCAGCTTCGAGAGGAGCAGGTGGACGCGGCCGGCGCGCTCGACCACGAAGCGCAGCGAGACGTGCTTCCCGCCGCGCCGCGCCGTGCAGGCGACGAGCTCGAGGCCGGCGCGCGCCAGCAGCGCGCGGATCGTTCGCGGGTCGAAGTGGTAGAGGTGCTCGAGGAACTTGTAGTGCTGCCAGCGGACGCCGAGCAGCCGGGCGAAGAGCGAGCTCACGTTCTGCGTCTCGAGCACGACGATGCCGCCGGGATTCAGCAGCCGGCGCGCCGCGGCGAGCAGCTCGACCGGCTCCTCGACGTGCTCGATCACGTCGAAGAGCGTGACGAGGTCGAACCGCCCGCCGAGCAGGCCGTCCCGCTCGACCTCCTCCAGGACGCCGCAGTGGATCCGGTCGGCGCCGAGTCGGCGCCGCGCGACCTCGGCCATCGACTGCGAGAGCTCCACGCCGTGCACGTCGTAGCCGAGCTCGCGCAGCGCCGTGAGCGCGAACCCCGCGGCGCAGCCGACGTCGAGCGCCCGCCCCGGCGGCGGTCGATGGCGCGCGATCCAGCGCCCGCGCATTCGGAAGGTCTTCACGTAGAGCGGCTCGTCGGCGAGGTAGTCGGTGTAGCCGAAGTCCTTGGCCGCGTCGCTCCGCCAGTACTCGGTCTGGTACATCGCGCGCAGCGCCTCGGGCGGGAGCCGCGGCAGGGTGAAGACCAGCGAGCAGTCGCCGCAGCGCACGATCTGGAACGGCTTCTTCTCGTGGACGATCTCGCGGCGCGTTCCGCCGCACAGCAGGCAGGGCAGGTCGAAGCGCGCGGTCTTCAGGTCGAGGGCGGGGACGCTTCCCATGACGCGCGACGCGCGAGGCGTCAGTCGATCAGCTCCGGCCCGGCCGCGACTTCGCCGTGCTCGGGCCCGTCGCCCGTGGCCATCGTGCGCGCGACGCGGACCCCCATGGCGATCGAGTGGTCCATGTTGCCGTAGCGGAAGAGCCCCTGCCGGCCGGTCGAGATCAGGTTCTTGAGCTGACGCAGGTGCTGCAGCAGGACCTGCAGGTTGCGGCGATAGGCGAGATCGTAGACCGGGTAGGCGTAGGGGACGCGGCGCACGGTCGAGCCGATCACCTGCTTCGCTTCGATCAGCCCGATCGTCGTCAGGTCGCGCGTGGCGATGGCGACGAGCTCGGCGTCGCTCGCGCGCCAGCGCTCGTCGCCGTCGTTGCAGGTGATCTCGGCGCAGACGAGCGTCTTGCCGGCGGGGCACATGCGGTCGGAGAAGTTCTTGAACTCGCTGATCCGGTGGACCGTCAGGTGGCGCTCCGGCAGGTAGACCCAGTGGTCGGGCGTCACCTGCTCGCGGTCGAGCATGAGGTAGACGAAGAGGATGGCCTTGTGCTTGAGGTCGCGCGCCGCCTGCAGGACCTCGGCCGGCGCCGGCGGATCGAGCATCTCGACCAGGCGGTTCACCGGCAGCGTGCTCACCACCCGCTCGACCGGCTCGTCGACGAGGCGGCCTTCCTGCTCGTAGGCGACCGACGCGATCCGCGAGTCGCGGATCGTGAGCTTGCGGACCGGCGCGCCGGTCACGACGGCGCCGCCGTGCTGCTCGAGGATCCGCCGGTAGCCGAGCGCGATCGAGCCGACGCCCCCCTCGCGCGGATAGATGAACTTCGAGACGTAGGTGCGCGGCACGTCCTTCGGCCGGAAGAGCGTCTTCTTCACCACGTCCCAGAGGTTGAGCAGCGTGATGCGCTGCGAGGCCCAGTCGGCCGCGATCTGGCTCGGCGGGATCTGCCACGCCTTCTCGGTGTAGGTCCCGAAGAAGACGCGGTAGAGCGTGTTGCCGAACCGCTTGCGGATGTAGTTCTCGAAGTTGTCGTCGGGCAGCGGCCGGAACTTCTGCCGCAGCCACATCGCCCAGTAGTCGAGGAAGGCGCGCACGAGCACGAGGATCGGCAGGTTGCGGATCACGTTGCCGGCGCGCAGCGGGTAATAGAAGAAGCGGCGGAAGAGGTAGATCCGCGACATCCGCTCGCGGTCGTGCACGTTGCCGGCGAGCGCATCCCTCGCGTGGTCGTTGATCTGCTCGAGCTTGCAGTGGAAGCGGTGCGGCCCGAGGTCGAAGACGTAGCCGTCGACGCTGAAGGACTGCGCGAGCCCGCCGACCTCGCGCTGCGCCTCGATCACGCGGACCTTCTTCCCGGCCCGGCTCAGGTCGGCGGCGCACGACATCCCGGCGAGCCCGCCGCCGAGGATGTGGACGTTCCCGGCCATCGGCGCTCGCGCTCCATGTCTCTCGCGACGGAAAGGCGGGGGAAAGTAGCACGCTGCGAGAACGGCGGCAAACGAGCCGGACGAGCCTGATCAGTCGTAGTGCCCGCGCGCGGCGTTGCGACGGATCTCGAGCAGCTCGAGAAAGCTCTTCACGATCGCGCTGCCGACGCGGACGCGGCTGTCGGGACGGTCGGCCCACCGGACCGGGATCTCGACGACGCGCAGCTCGAGGCGGCGCGCGAGATAAAGGACCTCGGCGTCGAACGACCAGCGATCGAGCCGCTGGCGCGTGAAGATCGCCCGCGCCGCCTGCGCCCGAAACGCCTTGAACCCGCAGGTGAAGTCGGAGGCATGGAGGCCGAGCAGCAGGTTGGCGAGCCGCGTGTAGGCGAGGCCGAGCTGGATGCGGTACCACGGCTGCCATCGGTCGATCCGGGCGTCGGCGTGCTTGCGGGTGCCGATGGCGACGTCGGCGCCGCCCTCGAGCGCGGCGAGGAAGCGGGCCATCTCGTCGAGCGGGGTCGAGAGGTCGGCGTCGAAGAAGAGGACCGAGTCCCCCTGCGCCGCGAGCACGCCTCGCCGCACCGCGGCGCCCTTGCCCAGGTTCCGCTCGGCGCGGACGAGCTTGAGCGGCAGCGAGCCGGACAGCTCGTCGACGATCGCGGCGCTGCGATCGCGGCTGCCGTCGTCGCTCACGACGATCTCGTGCGACCCGGGAGCAAGCCTGGCCAGATGGCCGCCCACCGCGGCGAGCGTCGCGCGGAGCCCTGACTCCTCGTTGAAGACGGGGATGACGACGCTGAGCACGCGGATAGCGTAACGCGCATGGCGATGGGCGAGGCAGCGCCGGCGGAGCGACGCGGCTTCCTTCTTTTCCTGGTCGTGCTCGCCGTCCTCTGCGGCCTCTATCTCGGCCGCGCGCTCGTCGGCGAGACGTTCGTCTCGACCGACCTGGTCCACCGCAACGCGCAGCCGTGGCGCGGGCTTGAGGCCGCGCTGCCGCCGGCCCACAACGAGAACCTCGCCGACCAGCCGACGGTCTGGCTGCCGATGCAGGCCTGCACGCGCGAGGTCGTGCGCGACTGGCTCTCCAATGACGGCGGGGGCGGCGAGCCGCCGCTTTACTGCCCGCAGAGCTACTGCGGCGCGCCGTGGCTCGGGAACATGAGCTCGGCGCTCTTCTCGCCGTTCACCTGGCTCTTCGTCGTGCTGCCCTTCGCGCCCGCCTTCGCGATCTGCGCCGCCGCCAAGTGGCTGCTCGCCGGGATCGGGACGTGGCTGCTCGCGCGGCGCCTCGGGATCGGGCCGGCCGGCCGGCTGCTCGCCGGCGTCGTCTTCGCCTTCTGTGGCTTCCAGGTGGTCTGGATCGACTCCTGCCTCACGAACGTGAGCGTCTTCGCGCCGTGGCTCCTGCTGGCGATCGAGCGGACGATCGAGCGGCCGAGCGCGGGACGGACGGCGCTGCTCGCGCTCGTGAGCTGGGAGGTCCTCGTCGGCGGACACCCCGAGACGTCGTTTTGGGTCGCGGTGGGCGGGGCCGCCTTCGCCCTCTGCCGGTGGCTCGCGCTTCCGCGACCGCCCGCGGTGAGCGGCCGACGACGGGCTTCGCTGCTCGCGCTGCTCTCGGCCGCGCTGCTCGCCGGCCTGCTCGCCGTCGTCCAGTGGTGGCCGTTCCTCGAGTATGCGCTCCACAGCTTCGGCCGCTGGCTGCGTGACCACTCGATCGAGCCGCGCCACGTCGAGAGCGGCGGCGTGCGCGCGGCGTGGATTTCCGCCCTCCTTCTCGCCGTGATCCTCGGCCGGCGCTCGATCGCGCGAGGCGGCGCGGTCGCGCGCGCGGGCGGGGGAGGGATCCTGCTGCTCATGAGTGCGTATGCAGCGTCCGCGCTCGCCGGGTGGACGCTCCGGCGCGCCGGGTTCCGGCCGACGCTGCTGCTCGAGCTGTTGCCCGACTTCTACGGCCGCTCGGTCGACGGCGGCTCCTACGGCGGACCGCTCACCTACCACGACATGGCGGCCGGCTTCTGCGGCTCCGCGCTCTTCCTCCTCGCCGCTGCGACGGCCTTCGTCCGAATGGGCGAGGGGCGGGTCGTCGCGGTCGCGCTCGCCGGACTCGCCGTGGGAGTCCGCATCTTCCGCGTGCCGCTGGTCGGCGCGGCGTTCGACGCGACGAAGGCGCTCGCCACCCTCGGTTCATCACGGGCGCTCTGCGTCGTCGCTCTCGCGCTCGCGCTGCTCGGCGGCTTCGCGGTCGACGAGCTCTGCGCCCGGCCGCGGCGGCTCGCCGCGAGCGCGTTCGGCTTCCTGCTCTTCCTCGTCGGCGTCGGACTCGGACGCGACCAGAGCGCGGCGGAACTCGTCGAGACCGGCTTCACGCGGCTGGAGGGCGCCGCGCTCGAGCTGCCGGCCGACCTCGCCGATCCGGGGCGGACGGGGTCCGGCGCCGAGATCCGCGGCCGCGCGCCGCGCGCCGCGGAGCGCGTCAAGCTCTTCGTCGACGGCGTGGAGAAGGGCTCGGTGGCGACCGCGGCTCCCGACGCCGACGGGCTGCGCGCCTTCTCCTGGCGATGGGTCGGGAGCCACCGGATCGAGGAGGGCGGCTACCGGATCGCCGCCGACCTGGTCCGCGCCGACGGCTCGACGCAGCGCTTCGACGCGCAGACGGCGAGCGTCGTGCGGCCCGCGCGGCCGGGCCCACGCTGGGCGCTGCACCTTGGCGCCGCGGCGGCGGTGCTGCTCGCGGCGCTCGCCGTGAGCTCCGCTGCGCTGCGCGTCGCCACGCTGCTCGTCGCGACGGTGGTCGAGCTCGCCTTCTTCGGGGCCCGCTACAACGAGACGACGCCCGTCGACCGGCTGCCGCGGGCGGTCGACCCGATCCCGTTCCTGGCGCAGAAGAAGGCGGAGCTCGGGCCGCTGCGCGCGCTGCCGATGCGCTCGGCGCTCCACCCCAACCTCCATCTCCTCGTCGACGTCGACGTGCTGCGGGGCTACGACGCGCTCGAGCCGCTTGCCTACGTCCAGGACGTTCAGGGCCAGCTCTATCGCGGCGGCGTCGAGGTGCCGTGGTTCGAGATCGACTTCTCGACGCTCGACCTCGCGCGGCCGCTCGCGGCGCAGCTCCTTGACGTCCTCAACGTCCGCTACCTGCTGAGCGAGGAGTCGCCCGATCCCGCCTGCGGCTTCACCGAAGTCTGGCGCCGCGGCGCGCTCAAGCTCTTCGAGAATCCCGACGCGCTGCCGCGGGCGTTCGCCGTCCAGCGCGGCCTGCGCTGGCGCGATCCGTTCCCGGCCGACCTGCGGAGCTGCGCCGTCTGGCTCGCCGGCGATGAGCTCGAGTTCGCGGGCGCCGGCCGCGTCGTCGCGTTCGACCACGCGCGCGGCCGCATCCGCGCCACCGTGGAGAGCGACGCCGGCACGATCCTCGTCGTGAGCGAGAACGCCGCCGGCTGGCGAGCGACGATCGACGGCGCCGACGCGCCGATCCGGACGACCCACGGGTCATTCCTGAGCGTCGTCCTTCCCGACGGCGGCCGCCACGAGGTCGAGCTCCGCTATCGCCCGCGCTCCGTCGAGCTCGGCGCGCGGATCAGCGGGGGAGGCGCGTTGCTGCTTCTCGCGCTTGCCGTCGCCGCGCGGCTGCGCCGTCCCGCCGCCGCCGTCGATCGCTCCGCCGTCGGGGCGGGCCAGGCCTGAGGCTTGATCCTCCCGGCCGTCCTTCAGGGCGGCCGCGCGGCTGGCCGACGAGGAGGAGCGGGCGCTCCGGGAGAGCGCCTCCGTGCGCGCCTGCTACTGAGGAGGCGCTCTCTCGGGAACCCCTCCGAAGAAGCGACGCGAGTTGGGAGTGTGCACGATGGCGATCACCCGAGAAGGGCTGAAGACCCTCATCAAGTCGGTCTCCGAGCGCGACCAGTTCCATGCGCTGCACTGGGAAGGGACGTTCGACGACTACCTGGAGATCGTGGCGAAGGACCCGAAGGTGGTCCGCAACGCCTTCCAGCGCCTCTTCGACCTCATCGTCTCCTTCGGCGTGAAGGAGACCTCCGACGGCAAGGAGACCGTCAAGCACTTCGCCTTCTTCGGCGATCCGCTCGGCGAGGGACGCGACGCCGTCTTCGGCCTGGCGCAACCGCTGATGGAGCTGGTGAACGACCTCAAGTCGGCGGCCTTCGGCTACGGCGTCGAGAAGCGCGTGCTGCTGCTGCACGGCCCGGTCGGCTCGAGCAAGTCGACGATCGTGCGGCTGCTCAAGCGCGGGCTCGAGTGGTACTCGCGCCAGAAGGAGGGGGCCCTCTACTCGTTCGCGTGGCGGCTCGCCGACGGCGAGCTCGCCCCCTGCCCGATGAACGAGGAGCCGCTGCACCTGCTGCCGACGCGGATCCGCGACAAGCTGCTCGCCGAGGTGACGAAGAACGTCGACCTCGGCCACGCGCTGCGCGTCGACGGCGAGCTCTGCCCCTTCTGCCGCCACTACTTCGCGCAGATCCTGAGCGAGGCGCGCGGCGACGAGTCGCGCGTCCTCGAGAAGGTGGCCGTGCGCCGGATCGTCGTCTCGGAGAAGGACCGCTGCGGCATCGGGACCTTCCAGCCCAAGGACGAGAAGAACCAGGACTCGACCGAGCTCACCGGCGACATCAACTACCGCAAGATCGCCCAGTTCGGCTCCGACAGCGATCCGCGCGCGTTCAACTTCGACGGCGAGTTCAACGTCGCCAATCGCGGGCTGATCGAGTTCGTCGAGGTGCTGAAGCTCGACGTCGCCTTCCTCTACGACCTGCTCGGCGCGTCGCAGGAGCACGTGATCAAGCCGAAGAAGTTCCCGCAGACCTCGATCGACGAGGTGATCATCGGCCACACGAACGAGCCGGAGTTCAAGCGGCTGCAAAACAACGAATTGATGGAAGCCTTCCGCGACCGCACGATCCGCGTCGACATCCCGTACAACACGACGCTCGACGACGAGGTGCGCATTTACCAGAAGGACTACAACTCGCGGCGCGTGAGCGGCAAGCACATCGCTCCGCACACGCTCGAGATGGCGGCGATGTGGGCGGTGCTCACCCGGCTCGAGGATCCGAAGAACGCCAATCTCTCGCTGCTGCAGAAGCTCAAGCTCTACAACGGCAAGACGCTGCCCGGTTTCACGCAGGACAACATCCGCGAGCTGCGTGAAGAATCGCCGCGGGAGGGGATGGACGGGATCTCGCCGCGCTACATCCAGGACAAGATCAGCAACGCGCTGGTGGCCGACAGGGGCGAGCCGTGCGTCAACCCGTTCATGGTCCTGAACGAGCTCGAAGAGGGGCTCGGGCTCCACTCGCTGATCACGAGCGACGAGCAGCGCAAGCGCTTCAAGGACCTGCTCGCCACCGTGAAGGAGGAGCACGAGGACATCGTGAAGAACGAGGTCCAGCGCGCCATCGCCGCGGACGAAGAGGCGATCGCCCGGCTCTGCGGCAACTACCTCGACAACCTCAAGTCCTTCACGCAGGGCGAGAAGGTCAGGAACAAGTACACCGGCCGTGATGAAGAGCCCGACGAGCGGCTGATGCGGTCCATCGAAGAGAAGATCGGCATCCCCGACAGCCGCAAGGACGACTTCCGCCGCGAGATCATGAACTACATCGGCGCGCTGGCGATGGAGGGGAAGACCTTCACCTGGAAGAGCAACGAGCGCCTGCAGAAGGCGCTCGAGCTCAAGCTCTTCGAGGACCAGAAGGACTCGATCAAGCTGACGAGCCTGGTCTCGGCCGTCGTCGACAAGGACACGCAGGAGAAGATCGACGTCGTCAAGACGCGCCTGGTGAAGAACCACGGCTACTGCGACGTCTGCGCCACCGACGTCCTGAACTTCGTCGCCAGCATCTTCGCGCGAGGCGATGCGAAAGAGCCGTGATCCGCCGCATCGAACGCGACCGTTCGCGCTTCCGCGAGATCGTGCGCGGGAGGATCAAGCAGGACCTCAAGCGCTTCGTCTCGCAGGGCGAGATGTTCGGGCGCAAAGGGCGCGACCTGATCTCGATCCCCCTGCCCGGCATCGAGCTCCCGCGTTTCCGCTTCGGCGACAACAGCAAGGCGGGCGTCGGGCAGGGCGAGGGCGAGCCCAACGCCGGCGAGGGGCGGGCCGGCGACCAGCCGGGCGAGCACGCGCTCGAGGTCGAGGTGCCGCTCGTCGAGCTCGCCGAGATCCTGGGCGAGGAGCTCGAGCTCCCGCGCATCCAGCCGAAGGGGCGCAGCGAGCTGATCGCGCCGGTCGGCCGCTACATCGGCATCCGTCGCACGGGTCCCGAGAGCCTGCGCCACGTGAAGCGGACGCTGCGCGCGGCGCTGCGGCGGCAGATCACTCTCGGGACGTTCGATCCCGACGATCCCGTCATCATCCCGGTGCGCCGCGACCGCTTCTACCGGAGCTGGAAGGAGAAGCACGCGCCCGAGAACAGCGCCGTCGTCCTCTACATGATGGACGTGTCGGGGAGCATGGGGAAGGAGCAGAAGGAGATCGTCCGGATCGAGGCGTTCTGGATCAATGCGTGGCTCAAGAGCCAGTACCGCAGCCTCGAGATCCGCTACATCGTGCACGACGCGGCCGCGCGCGAGGTCGACGAGAACACCTTCTTCCACCTGCGCGAGTCGGGCGGCACCAAGATCAGCTCGGCCTACGAGCTCTGCGCGCGGCTGATGGCCGAGCGCTATCCCGCGATCGCCTGGAACGTCTACCCCTTCCACTTCAGCGACGGCGACAACTGGTCGGGGCGCGACACCGAGCGCTGCATCGAGCTGCTGCAGCAGCAGATCCTGCCGCAGTGCAACGTCTTCTGCTACGGCCAGGTGCGCTCGGCTTACGGGTCGGGACAGTTCAAGAAGGACCTCGACCAGAAGCTCTCGAGCGACGAGCGGATGATCACCTCCGAGATCCCCGATCGCGACGGGATCCTGAAGTCGATCAAGGACTTCTTAGGCAAAGGCCGCTGACGCGGCCGGGGCAAAGGCCGCTGACGCGGCCGGGGCAAAGGCCGCTGACGCGGCCGAGGCGAAGACCGATGACGCGGACCGCCGGGAGCGCGCCATGAACCTCACGTCCGACCTCGAACGCGCCCGCGTCGAGATCGAGAAGCACGCGCGCTCCTTTGGCCTCGACTTCTTCCCGACGATCTTCGAGCTGGTCGACCACGACGAGCTGAACGAGGTGGCGGCGCTCGGCGGCTTCCCGACCCGCTTCCCGCACTGGCGCTTCGGGATGGAATTCGACCGGCTGCAGAAGGGCTACCGCTACGGGCTCAGCAAGATCTACGAGCTCGTGATCAACAACGACCCCTGCTACGCCTACCTGATGAAGTCGAACTCGCTGGTCGACCAGAAGCTGGTGATCGCGCACGTCTACGGCCACTGCGACTTCTTCAAGAACAACGTCTACTTCGCCGCCACCGACCGAAAGATGGTCGACCGGATGGCGAACCACGGCACCATCGTGCGCAAGCTCATGGAGCGCCACGGAGTGTCCGACGTCGAGACCTTCCTCGACCGCTGCCTCGCGCTCGACAACCTGATCGACCCGCACGCCTCGGCGTTGCGCCGCGACGCGCCGAAGGAGCCGGAGGATTCCGAGCCGCAGCCGCCCGCGAGACTGCCCTCGAAGGGCTACATGGACCGCTTCGTCAACCCCGACCGCTACCTCGCGGATCAGCGGCGGCGCTCCGCGGACGAGCGGCAGCGGGCGCAGCGAGTCCCGGCCCGGCCGCAGCGCGACGTGCTCAAGTTCCTGCTCGACCACGCGCCGCTCAAGCGGTGGCAGCAGGAGATCCTGAGCCTGGTGCGCGAGGAGGCCTGCTACTTCGTCCCGCAGGGACAGACGAAGATCATGAACGAGGGGTGGGCGAGCTACTGGCACTCGACGATCATGACGCAGCGAGTGCTGAAGGACGCGGAGGTCGTCGAGTTCGCCGACCACCATTCCGGAACGCTCGCCACGTCGCCGGGCCGCCTCAACCCCTACAAGCTCGGCATCGAGCTCTTCCGCGACGTCGAGGAGCGCTGGAACAAGGGGCGCTTCGGCAAGGAGTGGGAGGAGTGCGACAGCATGCTCGAGCGGCGGCGCTTCGACCGCCGGCTCGGCGCGGGGCGCGCGAAGATCTTCGACGTGCGGCGCCTCTACTGCGACGTCACCTTCATCGACAGCTTCCTGACGCAGGACTTCTGCGACGCGCACGAGCTCTACGTCTACCGGACCAACCCGCGCACCGGCCGCGCCGAGGTCGCGTCGCGCGACCACAAGCTCGTGAAGGAGCAGATCCTCTTCGGGCTCAGCAACTCGGGCCACCCGGTCATCGAGGTCGTCGACGGCAACCACGACAACCGCGGCGAGCTCTGCCTCGCCCACCGCTTCGAAGGGCTCGAGCTCGACATGCGCCACGCGAGCGAGACGCTGAAGAACCTCGAGACGCTGTGGGGCCGGCCGGTCCACGTCGAGACCAAGCTCGACGGCAAGGGCGTGCTCGTCTCGTGCGCGAAGGGCGAGGTCTCGACGCGCGAGTTGACCCCGTCCGGCGCGACCGACCGCAAGGCCGAGGCGCCGTCGACGTAGAGGCGATTCGCAGCGCGCCGTCCCGTCGGTTCGCGCCGGTATCGTCGGCAGGCGAATGATCCCGCTTCGCGACAGCACGCGGCCCGAGCGGCCGCCCGTGGTGAACTGGCTGCTCGTCCTCGCCAATCTCGCCGTCTTCGCCTACATGGTGGCGGTGCTGCCCGACGCCGACGCGCAGCAGAAGTTCGCCGAGCGTTTCGGCCTCGTCCCCTCCGAGGTGCGGCAGGCGTTCAGGAACCCGCGCCTCTTCCTCGACACGCCGTGGCATGCCGTGCGCGCGGGCGTGCTGCCCTTCTTCACGGCGATGTTCCTGCACGGCGGGTGGGCCCACCTGCTCGGCAACCTCTGGTTCCTGATCATCTTCGGCGACAACGTCGAGGGGAGGCTCGGCAGGCGGCGCTACCTCGCCTTCTATCTCTTATGCGGGATCGTCGCCTCGGCGCTCCACGTCGTCTCGATCCCCGCGAAAGGGGTCGTCGGCCAGACCTGGTTCGGGACGCTGCTCGTCGGGCGCAATCCCTCGCTCGACGCGCCGATGGTGGGGGCGTCGGGCGCGATCGCCGGCGTGCTCGGCGCCTACGTCGTGATGTTCCCGCGCTCGCGCGTGCTGACGATGATCCCGCCGTTCTTCTTCTTCGAGGTGCCGGCCTTCCTCTTCCTCGGCTTCTGGTTCGTCGTGCAGTTCTTCACCGCGCGCAGCGAGACGATGACCCCGTCGATCGGCGTCGGCGTCGCCTACTGGGCCCACGTCGGCGGCTTCGTCGCCGGGCTGCTGCTCGCGCTGCTCGTGCCGCGGCCGCGGCGCGTGGTCGTCGAGCGGTGGCGCGGCTTCTGACCGCGTCGATCGCGGCGTCGCGCGCGGTTGACGCCGCGGAGCGACGCTCCTATCGTCCGCCACCCTTTCGCGGGCGGCGCGGCGCGACGACGGCCGCGTGGCTCGCCAGGACGAGCCGTGCGTCCGCGCGCCCATAGCTCAACTGGATAGAGCGTCGGCCTACGAAGCCGAAGGTTGGAGGTTCGACCCCTCCTGGGCGTACCACCCGAGTCGACGCGAGGCACCGCACCCTCATGAGTCGTCCGCCCATCGCGCCGTCATCGGGGGGCGCGGGTCGGGCGCGGGGCGAGCCGCCAACGAGCGACTGGAGCGAGTGGATGGCCCGCGCGCTCGAGGCGGCGGGGCGCGCGGCGGCCGAGGGCGAGGTGCCGATCGGAGCCGTGGTCGTGCGCGACGGCGAGCTGCTCGGCGAGGGGTGGAACCGGACCGAGACGCTCTGCGATCCGAGCGCGCACGCGGAGCTGCTCGCGCTCAAGCGCGCGGCGGCGCGCGCGCGCAACTGGCGGCTGCCGGGCGCGGCGCTCGTCACGACGCTCGAGCCCTGCCTCATGTGCTTCGGCGCGCTGCTCGAGGCGCGGATCGAGACGCTGGTCTTCGGCGCGTCCGACTCGCTGCGCGGCGCGACGGCGCTGTGGAAGTCGGGCCACCTCGACCGTTACCCTGGGAAGGAGCTCCGGCTCGTCGAAGGCGTCAGTGACGAGCAGTGCCGCTCGCTGCTCAAGAAGTGGTTCGCGGCGCGACGCGCCAGGAGTCCTCGCGCCCGATCGAGTCCGCGGAGAGGTGCCTGAGTGGTTGAAAGGGCCGGTCTCGAAAACCGGTATCGGGTTTACGCTCGATCGAGGGTTCGAATCCCTCCCTCTCCGCCAATCGAGCCCCCTTCGCTAGTCTTCCGGCCCGCGCCTGCGCCACCGCACCGACTCGGAGAGGTGTCTGAGCGGTCGAAGGAGCGCGCTTGGAAAGCGCGTAGGCGGCTAATCACTGCCTCGCGGGTTCGAATCCCGCCCTCTCCGCCACTCGCGCCGCGTACTTCGCGCGATGGGCGCGCGATGGGAGTCGGAGCGGACGGCGGCAGGGCGGAAGCTCGAAGGGTCGCAGGGTTCGAGACTGCTCTCGAGTCCGGGACCGGGGCGACGGGGCGACGGGTGAACCGGGTCAGACCTTGACCGGAGCAGCCCTAAGCCCGGGGTCCCGGGTGCAACCGGTTCCGGACTCGAGAGCAGTCGCGGCTCGACGAACGGCACGACGGAGCGCCCGTGTCCTACCTCGTCCTCGCGCGCAAGTACCGGCCGGAGACCTTTGAGAAGGTCGTCGGTCAGGAGCCGATCGCGCGCACGCTGGAGAACGCGATCAGGAGCGGCCGGCTCGCGCACGCCTACCTCTTCACGGGGCCGCGCGGCGTCGGCAAGACCTCGATGGCGCGCATCCTGGCCAAGGCGCTCGTCTGCGAGCGCGGCCCGACGCCGACGCCCTGCCTCACCTGCGTCCGCTGCACGGCGGTCGCCGCCGGCAACGACCTCGACGTCCTCGAGATCGACGGCGCGAGCAACCGCGGCATCGAGAACATCCGCGACCTCCGCCAGAACGTCCGCTACGCCGCGACCGGCGGCAAGCACAAGGTGTACATCGTCGACGAGGTTCATCAGATCACGCAGGACGCGTTCAACGCCTTCCTGAAGACGCTCGAGGAGCCGCCGCCTCACGTCGCCTTCGTCTTCGCCACCACCGAGCCGCGCAAGGTCCCGGAGACGATTCGCTCGCGCTGCCAGGAGTTCGAGTTCCGGCGCATCTCGGAGGCGGCGATCGCCGGCCACCTGCGCGACGTCTGCGCGGGCGAGGGCTTCGCGCTCGAGAGCGGCCTCGACCAGGCGATCGCGCGTCGCGCCCGCGGCGGACTGCGCGACGCCCTCTCGCTGCTCGACCAGCTCGCCGCCTTCGGCGGCGCAACGATCGGCCACGAGGCGTTCCGCGAGCTCACCGGATTCGTCGCGCCCGATCGCGTGCGGGAGCTCTTCGACCTGCTCTGCGCGCGCGACGTCGCCGCGGCGCTGCAGTGGGTCGCCGGCGCGCTCGAGCGAGGCGCGGCCGCCGCCGATCTTCTGGATCAGTGGCTCGACCACCTGCGCGCGCTGCTGCACTACCGAAGCGGCAGCTCGCGGCCGCCGCAGCTCGCCGGCGTCGCGGCGGAGGCGCTCGCGGCGCAGGCGAAGGAGCAGGACGAGACGCAGCTCCTTGGCTCGATGCAGGTGATCGTCGAGGCGCGGCGCGCGCTGCGCGATCTTGAAGACGAGCGGCTGGTGCTCGAGATGGCGGTCGTCGAGCTGGCGCGGATCCGCGAGCTCGAGAGCCTGCGTGAAGCGTGCAGCGCCGCGTCTGCGACGAGCGCGCCCCTCTCGCCGGCCGCGCGAGCGGCGCCCGCGAAGCCGACCGCCGCGAAACCGACGCCCGCCGCACTGGCGCCCGCTCCCGGCGTGGTCGCGCCGCGCGCCGACGCCGCCGACCCGGCGTCCCGGCTCGAGCAGCTTCGCGGCGCGCTCGGGAAGGAATCGCCGTCGCTCGCGGCGCTTCTCGAGAGCATGGTCGCGGTGGGGGAGCAGGACGGCGCGCTGCTTGTCGCGGCTCGACCCGGGAGCGAGCGGCCCCAGCTCCCGAACTCGCGCCTGGACGAGGCGACGCGCCGGCTCGGGAAGAAGCTCTTCGCCGTTCCGATCGTCGTGCGGGCACAAGCTCTGGCAGCGCCGCCGCGAGAGGAGGGCGCCCGCTCGTCCCGTCAGGCGGCGCTCGACCACGTTCGAGAGCTCTTCGGCGGCGAGACGGTGGCCGGAGGAGAAGCGCCGTGAGCCGACTCGACGCAGGAAAGACGCCGCAGGGCGGAGGCGAGCTCTCGGGGCTGCTGCGGCACGCCGAGGCGCTGCAGCGCCAGATCGATCAGGCGCTCGTCGAGCTCAAGAGCGAGTCGATCGTGGCGCACGATGCCGGACACCACGTCACGCTGCGGCTCGCGGGCGACGGGACGGCGCAGGCGGTCGAGCTCCGCTCGGCGACGCTCTCCGAAGCCGAGAGGAAGGTGCTGCAGGACGGGCTGCTCGTCGCCCTTCGGATGGCGCTCGATCGCCTCTTCGAGCTCCGCCGGCAGCGCGCGAACGCCGTGACGAAGGGACTCTCGATTCCCGGCCTCTTCCTCTGACGGGAAGTCGTTGGCGCGCTCGGTGCAATAAACGCAAATCGCCTTCCTCGCTCACGGCGTCCGCGCTAAGAGAGGGCGCCTTCGCCGGCGGCAAGTTCGCCGCCGGCCCGGCGGAACCTGCGAGCGCGCGACGGAAGCGAGGATGTCCTATCCCGAGGCGATGGCGCGTCTGCTGGCCGAGCTCGAGCGGCTTCCCGGGATCGGACCGCGCTCCGCGGAACGTCTGGCGCAGCATCTCCTTCGTGCCGGAGCCGAATCGGCCCGCAAGCTCTCGCGGGCGATCGACGAGACGGTCGCCACGGTCCGCCCCTGCGCCACCTGCTTCCACCTCGCCGACCGCGATCCCTGCGCGATCTGCGCCGACCTCGCGCGCGACCGCCGCAAGGTTCTCGTCGTCGAGCAGTCGCGCGACGTCGAGGCGATGGAGCGCGCCGGCTGGCGCGGCCTCTACCACGTCCTCCAGGGATCGGTGCGCGCCGACGGCGGACCGGAGGCGGAGCTGAAGCTCGCGGCGCTGGCGCGGCGCGTCGAGCGCGGCGAGGTCGACGAGATCGTGCTCGGCACCGACCCCGACTTCGAGGGCGACGGCACCGCGCTCGTCGTGGCGGAGGCGATCGAGAAGGCGCGCGGCGCCGGCGGCCGCGAGGTCACGGTGAGCCGCCTCGCGCGCGGCGTCCCGACCGGATCGGCGATCGAGTACACGAATCCTGCCGTGCTCGCCGAGGCGCTCTCGGAGCGGCGGCGCCTCCCGCGCGACGGAGGCGCCGCGTGAGGCCGGAGCTCATCCTCACGCAGCGGCCGGAGCTGAGGCTCCAGCTCTCGCCGCAGCTCATCCAGCGCATCGAGATCCTCCAGCTCAACGCCGCCGACCTCCTCGATCTCATCGAGAACGAGGCGCTCACCAACGAGGCGCTCGTCGCCGAGAAGCCGCCCGAGACGCTGCCGCAGCCCAAGCCCCCCGAGCAGCTCGAGAAGACCGATCAGGCCGAGGCCGAGGCGGGTCCCACGGACAGCGAGCCGCGCCTCGACCTCGACTACTGGAACGAGATCTACCGGCCGCGGATGCGGCGAGGCTCGGGCGACGACGAGGACCCGAAGCAGGAGGCGCTCAACAACACGCCCGCGCGGCCGAAGTCGCTGCAGGAGCACCTCGACGAGCAGATCCTGCTTTCCGATCAGCCCGAGCGCGTGAAGGAGCTCGCCCACTTCCTGGTGCAGAACCTCGACCGCAACGGCTGGTTCAAGGAGGATCTCGGCGAGCTCATCGTCCCGTTCCACGAACGCTTCTCGCTCGACCACGCCGAGGCGGCGCTCAAGCTCCTGCAATCGCTCGATCCGCCGGGCGTCGGCGCGCGCACGGCGCGCGAGTGCCTGCTGCTGCAGGTGCGCGACGACCACCCGCTCGCCACCTACCTGCGGCCGCTGATCGACCGCTCGCTCGAGGACCTCGCGCGCAACCGCCTCCCGAAGGTGGCCCACGACCTCGGCATCACGGTGGAGGAGGTGAAGGACCTCGCCACCGCGCTGCGGCGCAACTTCGATCCGTTCCCGGGCCGCCGCTTCTCGCACGAGACGCTCTGGCGGGTCCGGCCCGACGTCCTGGTCCAGAAGATCGACGGCCGCTTCGAAGTGCAGCTCGCCGACGACTGGATGCCGCGCCTCTCGGTCAACCCCGAGCGCATCAAGCTGCTGCGCGACCGCGCGATCACCACCGACCTGCGCAAGCACCTGCGGCGCGACGTCGAGTCGGCCCGATTCCTGATCGAGAGCATCGAGCAGCGCCGCCGCACGCTCGAGCGGGTCGCGCAGGAGATCGTGAAGCGCCAGGGCGAGTACCTCGAGCACGGCATCGATCACCTGAAGCCGCTCAAGATGCAGGAGATCGCCGACGAGCTCGGCATCCACGTCTCGACGGTGAGCCGCGCGCTCAAGGGCAAGTACGCCCAGACGCCGCAGGGCGTGCACGAGATGAAGTCCTTCTTCACGGGCGCGTCGCAGGGCACCGACGGCGTGGTCGAGTCGCGCACCGGCGTGCGCGAGCGCGTGCGCGAGCTCGTCGAGAAGGAGGACAAGCAGCGGCCGCTCTCCGACGAGGAGATCGTCGAGAAGCTCAGGGCGATGGGACTCAACGTCGCGCGCCGCACGGTCACGAAGTACCGCAAGGCGCTCAAGATCCCCTCGTCGCGGCAGCGCCGCGAGTACTGACGTGGCCCCGCCGCCCGACGGCCCGCCGCGCCACTTCCTCGCCACCGTCGCGTACGACGGCGCCGGATTCCGCGGCTGGCAGCGGCAGAGCGACGCGCCCACGGTGCAGGGCGCCCTCGAGGCGATCGTCGCGCGGCTCGTGAACGAGCCGGTCGTCGTGCGCGGTGCGGGCAGGACCGACGCCGGCGTCCACGCGCTCGGTCAGCGGGCGGCGTTCAGCGCGCGCACCCGCCTCTCGCCGGCCGAGCTGCACCGCGCCTTGAACGCGCTGCTCCCGGACTCCGTGCGCGTGTCGGCGCTCGAGGAGACCGAGGGGCCGATCGATCCGCGCAGGGCGGCGTGGCGCAAGACCTACGTCTACCAGCTCCACGTCGGGGAGCTGCTCCCTCCGGAGCGGCGGCTCCACTTCACCTGGGCCGGACGGTCGCTCGACGTGGCGGCGATGCGCCGCGCCGCGCGCCACCTCCAGGGCGAGCACGACTTCACGAGCTTCGCGCGGCGGGAGGCGACGCGGCGCGGCGCCGTGCGGCGGCTCGACGCGGTCCGCGTTCAGCGGATTCCCCGAGGCGTCCGCCTCTTCTTCACGGGCTCGGGCTTCCTGTACAACATGGTGCGGACGCTGGCGGCGGGGCTTCTCGAGGTCGGAAGGGGGCGGTGCGATCCCGACGCGGTCGCCGCGATGCTCGCGGCGCGCGATCGGGCGAAAGCCCCGGCGACGCTGCCCGCGCATGGACTGTGGCTCTGGCGGGTCGACCTGGAGCGGCGCGCCCGCGCCGCGCACGCCGGCCTCACGACGGGATGAAAGGACTCCACTTGGCGGCCATTTCGATCACAGTGCGACACGGGGACCTTCCGGAAGACCTCCAGCAGTTCACGCAGGAGAAGTGCGGCCGGCTCGAGAAGTTCCTGCGCGCCGAGCCGCGCCTCGAGTTCGTGCTCGAGCACGACAAGACCGCGTGGCGCGGCGAGGTGATCCTCCACGGGTCGCGCCACCACGAGCGGTTCGTCGCCCACGACCAGCACGACGACCTCCACGGCTGCGTCGAGAAGCTCGTCGAGAAGCTCTGGCACCAGCTCGAGCGCGGCAAGGAGCGGCGCAAGAACCATCGCGGGCCGAGCATGGCGGGGGACGGGCGGCCGCCGTCGTGAACGGCCACCTCGCGCTCTGGGCGGTCGACCGGATCTCGTTCGACCTGCCGCGCTCGCCGAAGAAGTCGGTGATCTCGGCGCTCGTCGACGTCGCCACCCGGGGAACGCAGCTCACCGCGGCGAAGCGGGGGCGCGTGCTCGACCTGCTGCTCGGACGCGAGAAGAACGGCTCGACGGCGGCGGGCGGACTGGCGATCCCGCACGTCAAGAGCCCCGACGTGAAGGGGCCGCTCGCCTCGCTCGGCGTCTTCCCCGACGGCATCGACTTCGACGCCGTCGACCGCGAGAAGGTCCACGTCGTCTTCCTCCTGCTCTCGCCGGCCGCGATGGCGGCCGAGCACGTCGCGGTGCTGCGCTTCATCGCCGGCGTCGCGCGGCAGCCCGACTTCATGCCGTTCGTGCGGCGCACGCGGACGCCGGCCGAGGCGCGCGCGCTCCTCGAAGAGATGGGGGCGTGAGGGCCGGATGCCGCGCGTCCGTCGATCGGTGACGCTGGTGAACGTGCAGGGGCTGCACGCGCGGCCGATCAGCCGGATCGTCGAGACGGCGCGCAGGCACCGCTCGTCGCTCGCCATCAGCAGCGGCTGCGTGCGCGCCGACGGCCGCAACCTGCTGCAGATGCTGACGCTGGCGGCGCCGCCCGGAACGGTGCTCGAGCTCGACTGCGAGGGCGACGATGCCGAAGAGCTCGTCGCCGCGCTCGAGCGGCTGATCGCGGAGCGCTTCGGCGAGGAGTGATCCCCGGGAGTCCCCGGGGCCCCCGGTCCGGGCTCAAGCCCCGCGAGGACGGGAGACGAAGAGGACTCCGTTCCGGTCCGCCGCGCCGTCGGCGCGGCCCCGGAGGCGGGAGCCTTCGATGGGTTTTCTGCGGCGCAGGGGCACGCTGGTCGGGCTCGACCTCGGCAGCGAGAGCATCAAGGCCGTCGAGGTCCTGAAGGACGGCGACCGCATGAAGGTCGTCGGCTTCGGAAAGGTCGACGTCCCGTCGCCCGAGGCGCGCGCCGACGCGCTCGCCGACCTGCTGCGCCACTGCAGCTTCAAGACGAAGCGCGTCGCCACCAGCGTCTCCGGTCGCTCCGTGATCGTCCGCTTCCTCAACATGGTGGACATCCCGGACGAGAACCTGAAGACCGCGATCCGCTTCGAGGCCGATCGCTACATCCCGTTCGATCTGAACGAGGTCGTGCTCGACTGCCATCGCATCGAGGACGCGCCCGGCGTCGCCGCCAACGAGATGAAGCTCCTGCTCGTCGCGGTGAAGCGCGACGTCGTCGACGGCCAGCTCAAGCTCGTGCAGGACGCGGGACTCGTTCCGCACGTCGTCGACGTCGACGCCTTCGCCCTCAGCAACGTCTTCGCGATCGGCGGCCCCACCTACGAGATGGCCGCCGGCAAGGTCGTCGCGCTGGTCGACGTCGGCGCCAGCAAGACCGTCGTGAACATCGTGCGCGGCGGCGAGAGCTACTTCACGCGCGAGGTCTACGTCGGCGGCAACGAGATGACCGCCGCGATCGCCAAGCGCTTCGGCATCGAGACCTTCGAGGGCGAGCAGCTCAAGCGCGCGCCGGGCAGCCGCGAGGCCGAGATCGCCGAGGCGGTCCTCCCGAGCCTCGAGGATCTCGGCAACGAGATCCAGCTCTCGTTCGACTACTACGAGAACCAGGCCGACAGCAAGGTCGAGGAGGTCTTCGTGAGCGGCGGCGGCTCGAAGGCGCCGGGGCTCGAGGAGACCTTCGAGCGCATCTTCGAGCGGCGCACGATGGCCTGGAACCCGCTCGAGGGCTTCGAGCTCGACCAGGGCTCCTTCGACCACGAGGCGATGCTCGAGTGCGCGCCGGCGCTCGCGGTCGCGGCCGGGCTGGCCGCCCGAGTGAACGGTTGAACCCGAGGCAGGAGAGCGGACGACGATGATCCAGATCAACCTGCTCCCGGACGAGATGCGCCGCTCGACGCGCTCGAGCCCGCGCACGCTGCTGATCCTCTTCGTCGCCTCGCTGCTGAGCTTCGGCGGCGTCGGGACCGCCGCCGTGCTCTGGTTCAGCGTGCGCGCCGACCGGCAGGCGCGGGTCGACATCGCGCAGGAGCAGCTCGACAACATGACGCCGCGCGCGAAGTACGCCGACTCGCTCGAGAAGGAGAAGTCGGAGTACGAGAAGCGCAACAAGACGATCCGCGAGATCGCGGCGTCGCGCATCGTCTGGACCCGCAAGCTCGACCGTCTGAGCGAGGTCGTGAGCCGCGACACCACGCAGCAGCGCCACCGCGTCTGGCTCGAGTCGCTCGAGGTCGACGCCAAGTCCGAGACGGCCAACCCGGGCGTGAAGCTCAAGGGCTTCAACTCCGGCGACGAGATCGAGGGCGTCTCGAACTTCCACGAGGACCTGAAGACCGACCCGGTCTTCAGCGAGGGCTTCGTCGCGCTCACGCCGCCCGACTGGAAGGTCGACGATCCCGACGAGAACGTCGAGCCGGCGAAGAAGACGGAGTTCAAGTTCGAGATCAAGCTGCCGCCGAAGGAAAAGAAGAAGGCGCCGGTCGCCAAGAAGCCCGCCCCGAAGGCGGGCGCGTGAACGGCGTAGGGGAAGACGCGTGAAGCTCCATCTCGAACTCCACCGCCAGCACAAGATCTTCCTGGTCGGCTCGGCGCTGCTCTTCCTGGGCGCCGGCGTCAGCTCCTGGTTCATCTGGAAGGAGTGCCAGGAGCTGCGCGAGCAGGAGACGACGCTCGCCTCGCAGGTCGCCGTCGCCAAGAAGTGCATCCAGGGGATCGACGACCTCGAGGACCAGGTCGTCGTCCTGCGCGAGAACGTCCAGGGCTACCTGCAGATCCTGCCGAGCGACACCGAGGTCAACGACTTCTACCGCACGCTCGACGAGTTCCGGCGCGCGACGGGCATCATCTTCACCGAGCTGCGTCCGCAGCCGCAGCGCACCAAGCTCACCAGCTCGGCCGTGTTCGACAAGGCCGAGTACAAGCTGAAGTTCACCGCGACCTACGCGCAGTTCCTGCAGTTCATCGCGCGGCTGGAGAACCACGCGCGGTTCGTGAGCATCTCCGAGCTCAAGATCTCGGCGGCCGATCGCGAGAACAAGGAGTCGAAGGCCGACGGCGAGCCGCTGCACACGATCGAGCTCACGATGGTCACCTACGTCTACCTCGGCGACGAGGTCGGCAAGGCCGTGGCGATCCCGGCCTACGACCGCCGCAGGGAGAAGCTCGCCGACCAGATCGCCGAGGCGCGCCAGGAGCTCGCGCTCGAGCGCTTCCAGCTCCTCTCCTCGTCCGGGCGGCGCGACCCGTTCGTCGATCCGCGCGTCCGCGGCGGCAAGGGCGGCGGCGGCGGCTCGGGCATCGAGGAGCAGCGCGCCACGCTGAATCGGATCGTGGCCCGCATGGAGGAGTGCAACAAGCTGCTCGACCTCATGACGACCGCCGGCAGCGTCATCCGCGAGATGGAGCTCAAGGTCCAGGCGATCAACATGCTCGCCGAGCTCCAGGCGCAGGTCGACGACGTCAACGCCCGCGGCGGGATGACCGACCAGCAGCTCAAGCGCGACTGGGAGAAGAAGGTCGGGCCCGAGCTCGCCAAGCTGCGCGGCCGCGTGGGCGAGGGCGAAGGGCCCGGCACCACGTCGACGAGCACGGCACGGCTGCGCATGCAGCAGGCGCTGGTGGCGATGGAGCAGCACTTCGAGGCCGGCGACTATCCCGGCTGCATCAAGGACTTCGACCTGGTGAAGAGCCTGGGCGGCGGCGAGTTCGCCGACCCCGAGCTCGTGCAGATGCAGAGCCGGATGGAGCAGCTCTACCTCGCGGCGCAGACCGCCGTCGAGTTCGGCCGGAAGAAGATCGTCGTGTCGGGGCTCGTGGTCGAGGCGGGCGCCGAGTCGGTGGCGATCATCAACCACGTCGTCTTCCGCGCGGGCGACTCGCTCGAGGACGACCTGATCCTGGTCGAGATCCACGAAGACCACTTGAAGTTCGAGTTCAAAGGCGTGCCGCTCGTCTTCGACCTGTAGGCGGGACGAGAGGAACGAGGGGAAGGCCGCGAACGCGGCCAATCAAGGCAGGGCCGGCGGTTCGGCCCGGGAGAGATGGGGATGGCTGGCAACCGAATCGGCAGGGTCGTGGCGCTCGCGTTCGTCGTCTCGCTCTCCGCTGCTCCGGCGACGGCGCAGATCGTGGGAGAGGGCCGGCCCACCGCGGGTCAGATCGACGTCGGCGCGATGATCACGCTCGACGTGAGCGAGCGCCCGCTCGAGGACGTGCTCGACCACATCCGCACGAAGGTCGGCGTCACCATCGTCTCGTCGCCCGGGACCGAGGGGCGCGTGACGATCAAGCTGCGCGACGTGCCGTGGGCCGAGGCGCTCACGCTCGTGGCCGAGAACGCCGGCTGCATCGTGACGCAGGAAACGCCCAAGCTCTGGCGCGTCGAGAAGCCGCCGCGCGTGACCATGTCCTTCCAGGCGGAGGACATCAAGAAGGTCATCGAGGCGATCGCCAAGTACGGCAACGCGAACATCGTCGTCTCGGAGAAGGTGAAGGGCAACGTGACGATGGTCATCAACGAGCGGCCGTGGCGCGACGCGCTCGAGGCCGTCGTGAAGACCAACGGCTACTTCCTCGTGCACGAGGACCGCGGCATCCTGCGCGTCGTCGACGAGGCCGGCCTCTCGACCCACGTCGAGCGCAAGCTCTTCCCGCTGCGCTACATCCGGCCGAAGGGTACGTACATCGCGCGGATCGAGACCGAGTACATCGAGACCCGACCGAACACGAGCCGGAACAATCAGGCGGGCGGCGGCGGCCAGAGCATCAGCGAGCAGACCAAGAAGCGGTTCCCGCTGCTCGACGCCCTCGAGAAGATGCTGAGCAAGCAGGGCGACCTCGACTACCTCGAGGACCAGAACGCGATCCTCATCCGCGACACGAAGCCGGTGCTCGACGAGATCGGCCGCTTCCTCGAGCGCCTCGACATCGAGCCGCCGCAGATCCACCTCGACGTCCGGTTCGTCACGACGACGAACTCGAACACGCTCGACACCGCCTTCGGGTTCGAGAACGGATTGCAGGCGTCGCTCTCCGGCGCATCGCGCTTCAGCCGCCTGCCGTTCAATCTCGGGCCGGGCTCCCTGCTCGACAACCTCCTGCCGGGACGGACGAGCGACAACGACAACGCCTTCATCCCCGCCGGCCGTCCGGCCGACTGGTTCGGCAACACGATCTCCCCGGTGACGCCGGGGACGCTCGACTTCTCGGCGACGTCGCTGGCCATCCGGCTGGTGAAGAACGATCGCTCGGCCGAGATCGTCCAGCAGCCGACCATCACGACCGTCGACCACCACGAGGCGACGATCTTCGTCGGCGAGCAGGTGCCCTACGCCGAGGCCGACGCGACGACGAACCAGTCGGGCGGCCTCCAGCTCAGCGTGAAGGAGGCGGGACGGTCGCCGATCAACACCGGCTTCCAGCTCCTGGTCATCCCGCACGTCGTCCCGAGCACGAACCGGATCCTGATGACGGTGATCCCGACCGGACGCACGCTCGTCGGCACGAGCGACCCCATCCACGCCGGCTTCGATCTCTTCGAGGTGGGCGCCGGGACGACCGGCATCGGGTCGATCTCGCTGCCGCGCGTCGGCGACCAGACGATCGTCACGCACATGCTGCTCGAGAACGGCCAGACCGGCATCGTCGGCGGCCTGATGCAGAACACGAACTCGAAGCAGACGACGAAGGTCCCGCTGCTGGGCGACATCCCGCTCCTCGGCGAGCTCTTCCGCAGCGACGTCGACCTTCAGGAGGAGCGCCGGCTCCTGGTCTTCATCACGCCCTGGATCATCGGGACCAACGAGGGGACCGAGGACAAGATCGAGCGCGTGATCGAGGGCTATCGGGCGCAGTCGGCGCACGAGTGGGACGAGATGGCGGGCAGCCAGAGCTGACGCGTCGCGGCCGGTATCCTCGCGCGGCATGAACCTGCCGCGGGAGGAGTTCCCGGTCACGCTGCTGATCGCGAAGGAGGGCGAGCTCCGCTGGCTCGGCCACCTCGACTTCGCGCGGTCGGTCGAGCGGGCGCTGCGGCGCGCCGCGCTGCCGCTGCGGTTCACCGAGGGGTTCCACCGGCGGGTGAAGCAGCGCCTCCCGGAACCGCTCCCGCTCGGGGTCGGCTCCGACGCGGAGCGGTTCGTCGTGCCGCTCGCGCAGGAACGCTCCGCCGAGGAGGTGAGCCGCGCGCTCGAGCCCTGCCTCCCGCGCGGCCTCTCGCTGCGCGCGGTGCTCCGAGGCGCGCTGCCGGAGCGCAAGGACGCGGCGATCGAGCTCGAACTCGACGCGGCGGTGCCCGGCGAGCTCGAGCCCGCCTTGCAGGCGCTGCCGGCCACGCTGCCGGCGATCGGCGGGACGTGGGAGCGGCTCGAACCGCCGGGTGACGCGATCTTCGGGCGGGCCATCGTCCGGCTCGTGCCGCCTGCCGGCAGTCGCGTCTCGATCGGGCGCTTCCTCGAGCTCCTGAACCGGTCGGGGCCGCAGGGCTTCGCGCTCGCGCGCATCCATCGACGCGTCGCTTGGCGCGTCGAGGAGGCGTCGCTACCATCCTCGGCCCCTTTCGTCGGAAGGACGCCATGTACGCCGTGATCGAGACGGGCGGCCACCAGATCAAGGTGAGCCAGGGTGACGTGATCGAGCTCGAAGGCACCGAGCGGAAGGTCGGCGACGAGCTGACCTTCGACCGGGTCCTTGCGCTGGGCGACCGCCTCGGCGCGCCGGTCGTCGACGGCGCCAAGGTGACCGGCAGGGTCGTCTTCTCCGGCAAGGGCGAGAAGATCTACATCCAGAAGTACCGGGCGCGAAAGAACTACCGAAGGCGCACCGGGTTCCGCGCGTCGATCTTCCGCGTGAAGATCACCGGCATCTCCGGCTGACCATTCCGCCCGACGAGCGAAGAGGCGCACCGCAATGGCACACAAGAAGGGACAGGGTTCGACGCGCAATGGCCGCGACTCGAACCCGCAGTATCGCGGAGTGAAGGTGTACGCCGGCACGACCGTCGGCACCGGAGCGATCCTCGTGCGCCAGGTCGGCAACCGGATCCACCCGGGCCGCAACGTCGGTCAAGGCCGCGACTTCACGCTCTTCGCGCTCGTGCCGGGAAAGGTCCGCTACATGACGCGCAAGCGGGTGACGATCGATCCGGTCGCCGCGCAACAGCCCGCCGTTGCCGCCCCGCAGAGCTGACCTCCCACCGCGAGCCCGCTTCGGCGCCGCGCCTCCGAACCGTCCGCCCCTCCTTCGATCCACCCGCCACCCTGCGCATCAGTTGCGGCGGGATCCTGTCCACCGTTCCGCATCAACCAACCGTTGTGATCCCGCCGTCAACTGCATGCGCACGCAAACATGACTCGCCAGTTTTTGGACGAAGTCGAGATCCACCTGCTCGCCGGCAAAGGCGGTCCGGGCTGCATCTCGTTCGCCCGCGAGAAGCACATGCCGCGCGGCGGACCCGACGGCGGGAACGGCGGCGACGGCGGCGACGTCGTGCTCGTCGCGCGGACTTCGCGGAACACCTTCGCCGAGCTCAAGGGACAGCGGATCTTTCGGGCCGGCCACGGCGGTCCCGGCGACGCCAACAACCGGACCGGCGCGGCCGGACACGACCTCGTGCTCGAGCTCCCGGTCGGAACGCTCGTGCGTGACTCCGCCCGCGGCCACCTGCTCGTCGAGCTCCTCGAGGCCGATCAGCCGGTCACGCTGCTCCACGGCGGCCGCGGCGGCCGCGGCAACCACTCCTTCAAGGGGCCGCAGCGCCAGACGCCGCGGATCAGCGAGCCGGGCGAGCCGGGCGAGGAGCGGCGCGTCCGGCTCGAGCTCAGGATCCTCGCCGACGCCGGCCTCGTCGGACTCCCCAACGCGGGCAAGTCGACGCTGCTCGCCGCCGTCTCGGCGGCGCGGCCGAAGATCGCCGACTATCCGTTCACGACGCTCGCGCCGCGGATCGGCGTGGTCGAACGCGACTACGAGCAGATCACGCTCGCCGACCTGCCCGGATTGATCGAAGGGGCGAGCGGCGGCCGCGGGCTCGGCCACGAGTTCCTGCGCCACGTCGAGCGGACGCGCGTGCTCGTCCACCTCGTCGACGCCGCAACCGGCGACGCCGAGGCGATCGCCGCCGCGTGGCGCACCGTGCGCGCCGAGCTCGATGCGCACGGCGGGAGCGTCGCCGCCAAGCCCGAGCTGCTCGTGCTCTCGAAGGTCGACGCGCGCAGCGAAGCGCCGCCGCTCGCCGAAGTCGAGCGCCTGACCGGGCGCGTTCCGCTCCCGATCTCGTCGCACTCGCGCGACGGGATCGACGAACTGCTCCGCCGCCTCTTCGAGCTCCGCCGCGCGGGGAGCGGCGGGCCGGCCCTCCCCGACGGGAAAGAGCTTCCGGCCTGACCGCAGTTCGTCGCGGGCCGATCAAAAGTTTTTTTCGTCCGCAGTCGATCCCCCGTCTTCGGGACGGCCGCGTCCCGGCACGACCCTGGTTCCGCGTGGGGATGGGCGCGATGGAGCTGCTCGAGCTGCTCGACTCGATGGTGGAGCTCAAGGCTCCCGACCTGATCCTGAAGGTCGGCGCCAAGCCGACCGTCCGCATCCGCGGCGGGCTCATGCACCTCGCCGAGGAGGAGGTGACGCGCGACTTCGCGCTGCGCGTGGTCGCGTCGATGCTCGACGACCGGCGGATGGAGCAGTTCGTTCGCGGCACCGAGGTCGACCTCGCCTACGAGGTCGCCGGACTCGCGCGCTTCCGCGTCAACGTCTTCCACCAGCTCGGCATGCCGGAGGTGGTCTTCCGCTACATCCGGCCCGAAGTGCCCTCGTTCGCCGACCTCAACCTGCCGGGCGACCAGCTGAGCAAGCTCGCCTCGCTGCGCCGAGGGCTCGTGCTCGCCACCGGCGTCGCCGGCTCGGGCAAGTCGACGACGCTCGCGTCGATGATCGAGTACATGAATCTGAACCAGGGCCGCCACGTCGTCACCATCGAGGACCCGGTCGAGTTCCTCTTCACCGACAAGAACTGCGTGATCTCGCAGCGCGAGCTCGGCTCCGACAGCCACGACTGGAGCGTCGCGCTGAAGCACGCGCTCCGCCAGGCGCCCGACGTGATCGTGATCGGCGAGATGCGCGACCGCACGACCGTCGAGGCGGCGCTCAACGCCGCGGAGACGGGCCACCTCGTCCTCTCGACCTTCCACACGATCAACGCCGTGCAGACGGTCGAGCGCATCCTCTCGTTCTTCCCCGACTACCAGCACCAGCTCATCCGGCTGCAGCTCTCGATGGTGCTCTCCGGCGTGGTCTCGCTGCGGCTCCTGAACACGCTCGACGGCGAGACTCGGGTGCCGGCGGTCGAGCTCCTGCTGCCGACGCCGACCGTGCGCGAGATGCTGAAGACCGGCCGCACCGACGAGCTGCCCAAGGCCCTCGCGCAGGACACGTTCTTCGGGACGATGACCTTCGCCCAGAGCCTGCAGAAGCTCTTCACGAGCGGGAAGATCGCCTACCAGGACGCGCTCGCGGCGGCCGACAACCCCGACGAGCTCAAGCTCGCGTTCGCGGGAGTCTCCCGCGGCTTGTAGCTCGCCCGCGCGCCGGGAATGCCGACCGCAGGCGCGTCGTCTCACCTCGCGTGATTTCCCCGCTCCAGGGCGAGCCGATAGGCTTGCTCGGGCGGGCTGCGAGGATCGGACCTCGAAGGACGGCAGGCGACCATGGCGACGCTCTCGTTGCGGCTGCAGGTGCGGCACTGGCGGCTCCTCGTGTGGGCGGGGACCGTCGCGCTCTCGGGAGTGGCCGCTTTCAGCCTCTGGCAGATCTACACGCGCTTCCGCGCGAAGGCCTATGAACCGCGCTCATCGGTGCACTTCGATCAGCTGATCGTCGACGCGGCCGGCTCGATCGACCAGCGCGAGGTGAAGGTCGCCGACTGGAAGGACTACCAGCCGCTCGTGAGCTGCCCGATCAACGGGTACGAGCCGGCGCCGCCCCCGAAGACCGAGCCGACCGACGTCGTGGCCGGCCCGCCGCCGAAGAAACCGCTCGCCGACGTGCTCACCGTGACGGCGATCACCTCCGCGACCGACGACACCGGCCGCATCGTCGTGAAGTACAAGGACGACGCGGTGAAGGCCTTCAAGGACGAGGTGGTCCTCAAGGTCGGAGCGATGCTCGCCCCGCCCTACGAGCGCGAGCCCTTCGACGGCCGGCTCAAGGCGATCCGCGTCGACTCGGCCGTCTTCGACTGGTGCGGCGAGGAGGTCGAGGTCCACCCGATGCGCAAGGAGGAGGGGGTGACGGCGGCCGCGACCCCGGCCGGAGCCGCTACTCACGCGAAGGTCGACACCACGCTCACCGAGGTGGAGCGCAAGCGTCTCGCCGACACCAAGGGATCGGAGAAGTCGACGCCCTTCCCTCCCGACTGCTACGTCGTCGGGAACAAGGACTACAACGACATGTCGGCGCGGCCCGACGACTACCTCAAGGAGGCGCGCATCGGGGAGGTGATCACCGCGAACGGCAAGAAGGAGGTCGTCCTCGGGCAGCTCAAGCCGAGCGGCTACCTCGCCAAGTCCTACGGCGTGCAGCCGGGCGACGCGCTCATCTCGATCAACGGCGTGGCCCTCTCGACGAAGGCCGAGGCCTACAAATACGTGCGCGACAACGGCGAGCTCTCCAAGTACGTCGTCGTCCTCCGCCGCAAGGGGCGCGAGATCACGAAGACGATTCTCGTCCACCGCGAGTGAGCGGCGCGCCGCCGCCGGTTCGACGAGTCCGCCATCGTGAGGATCCTCGCGCTCGACGTCGGCAACACGAGCGTCGCGGCGGCCCTCTTCGATCGATCGCCGGCGAGCGGCGCTCCCGCCGCCACCGACCACCGCACGCGCGGCGCCGTCGAACGGGTCGAGCTCGACCATTGGATCGCGCTGGCGCGCACTCATGCCCCGCAGCGGATCGCCGTCGGCAGCGTCCACCGCTTCGGCGAGGCGCTCGCCGGCGCGCTGCGCGCGGAGCTTCCCGCGTCCGTCGTCCACTTCGATCGCGGCGACTCGTTCCCGCTCGCCGCCGACGTGGTCGAGCCGGCGAAGGTCGGCGTCGACCGGCTCGCCGCCGCGCTCGCCGCCTTCACGCTCGCGGGCGGGTCGGCCTTCGTCGTCGGCGCCGGGACGGCGATCACCGTCGACTGGGTCGACGCCGCGCGACAATCGACGCCGCTCTTTCGCGGCGGCGCGATCGTCCCGGGCCGACGGCTCCAGGCGCACGCGCTGCACGCCCGGACCGATCGCCTCCCCGACGTCCTGCCGTGGGGGAATCCGCCGCCGCTCACGCTGCCGGGACGGACGACCGAGGAGGCGATCCGGCACGGCCTCGACGTCGGGATCCCCGGCGAGGTCGAGGCGCTGCTGTTGGAGCTCGAGCGCGTCGCGGCGGCGGCGCTCCCGATCTTCGTCAGCGGCGGCGACGCCGAGTGGCTCGCCGCGCGTCTTCAGTCGAGCAGCCGTCCGGGCCTGAAACTCCGGCGCGAGCCGTTCCTCGTCGCGCGCGGGCTCGCTCTCGCGGCGGAGCGCACGTCATGAGGCTCCCCGGCAGGCTCCTCGGCTCGCTCGTCTCGCTCTCGCTCGGTTCGTGCGCGCCGGCGGCCTTCGCGCTGGCGGGCCACGACCTCGGGCCGGCGACGGGCGCGAGGGTCGGCCAGCCGCTCGTCTTCTCGTTCAACGACGACGTCGATCCCGGCAGCGTGCGCGGTGCCGCCCTTCGCGTCGTCGGCGAGCGCGACGGCGCCGAGGTTCAAGGATCGCTCGAGGCGCAGGGCGCGACCCTCCTCTTCCGGCCGCGCCTGCCGCTCGCCGCCGATCTCAAGGACGGCGGATTGCATCCGGGCGAGCGCTACCGCGTCGAGCTCCCCGGCCTGCCGAAGCTGCGCGTCCTGCGCGGACTCACGCGTGGAGCGCTCGCCGAAGGGGCGAGTTTCGAGTTCACGGCGATCGAGCTCTTCGTCGACCCGGTGCCTGGCCCACCCGCGCTCCTCGACGACGCGCGCCACGCGCCTCGCCTGAAGGAGGGCAAGGCGCGGCTCGCGTTCAACGAGCCGCTCGACCCGCGGGCGGTCGCGCGCGCGCACTTCTGGCTGCTCGGCCCCTGGAGCCGGACGCTGCGGGCGTCCGAAAACCCTCCCATGACCGCGCGGCTCGTCGAGAACCAGGTCGCGGCGCCGGGGATGCCGGGAGCCGTGATCGAGCTCACGCTCGCGGCGGCGCCGCCGGCGCCGCTCGTTCCGGTCGAAAGCTACGAGATCCTGCTCGAGCCCGAAGGGCTCTGCGACTTCGGCGGCCACGCGCTCCAGAACCGCGGCGCCGGCCCGGAGCAGCACGTGGCCCTGATCCTGGAGCGGTGACGACGCCGTGCTCGATCGCGCACTCGTGCTCCCGCTGGTCCTCGGGCTCTTCGGCGCCTGCGTCGGCTCGTTCCTGAACGTCGTGATCTACCGGCTGCCGCGTCGCGACCCCGATCGCGGCGGGCTCTCGATCGTCCGGCCGCGGCGCAGCTTCTGCCCGAGCTGCTCCCGTCCGATCCCGTGGCACGAGAACGTCCCGCTCGTCTCGTGGCTGCTGCTCGGCGGGCGCTGCAAGGGCTGCCGCGCCGAGATCTCGGTCCGCTACCTCTTCGTCGAGGCGGCGACGGCGTTCCTCTTCGCCGGGTGGACCAGCCGGGCCCTCGACCAAGGCGGCACCGGGCCGGCCGGGTGGGGCGGCTCCGTCGCCCTCGTCGCGGGGCTGCTGCTCGTGAGCGCGTCGATCGCGGTCACGTTCATCGACTTCGAGTGGCGCGAGATCCCCGACGAGATCACGCTGCCGGGGATCGCGGTCGGGCTTCTGCTGTCGGCGGCGGCGCCGGCGCTGCAGCAGGGCGGCTGGCTCGTCCGCCGCCTGGAGCAGGGGCTCGCGATGAACGGTCACGTCGCCGCGCTGCTCGCGTCGCTCGCCGGTGCCGTGGCGGGAGGAGGCGCGCTCTGGCTCGTCGCCATCGCGGGCAAGCTCGTCTTCAAGCCGAAGGACGCCGTCACCGGCGAACCGACCGACGCGATGGGGTTCGGCGACGTGAAGTACATGGCGATGGCCGGCGCTTTCCTCGGCGCGGAAGGAGTGCTGCTCGTCTTCTTCCTCGGCTGCGTCGCGGGCGCGATCGCCGGAGTCGTCTGGATGGCGGTGAAACGCGACCGCTTCATCCCGTTCGGGCCCTACCTGTCGCTCGGCCTGCTGCTCGTGCTGTTCTTCCGCGCACCGATCTTCCACTTCCTCCTCGAGGAGTGGCCGCGCTTCGTGCAGGGGCTCTTCGTGCACGGCTGATCGACGTTCCCTGCCGTCTTGCATCGGCCGCGGACAACGGGTGAACTGTCGCGCCCCCCCTCGGAGCGCTCGCGCCGACCTCCGACGCGGGGCGTCCGGACGACGCGAGGGAGACCGCGATGGCCAGCGCTTACGCCTCGGAACAACTCCGCAACATTGCGCTCGTCGGGGCTTCGGCGGGGAAGACGACGCTCGCCGACCTGCTCCTGTTCCGCTCGGGCGTCGTCACCCGGCGCGGCAAGCCGATCGACGGCACCAGCGTGCTCGACTGGACCAACGAGGAGAAGGACGCGCGCCACTCGACCACGGCGAAGCTGGTCCACTTCCCGCACCAGGGGCAGCACGTCAACCTGATCGACACCCCCGGCTACCCCGACTTCGTGGGCGAGGCGATGACCGCGCTCGCGGCCGTGGATGCGGCGGTGGTGGTGGTCGACGCCAACGGGACGCTGAACTTCAGCGCGCGTCGGCTCTTCCAGGCGGCGCGCGACCTGAAGCTTCCCACCTTCCTCGTCCTGAACAGGATGGACGGCGACCAGGCCCGGTTCGCCGCCGCGGTCGACCACGCGCGCGAGGTGCTCGGCCACGACTGCCACCCGGTCGTCCTGCCGGACGGCGACGGCGGCGCCTTCAAGTCGGTACGCGCCGTCCTCGCGCCCGGCGCCGACGGCGCCGCCCGCAACACGCTCATCGAAGCGCTCGTCGAGACCGACGAGACGGCAATGGAGAAGTACCTCGAGTCGGGCGCTGTCGACGACGCCGAGGTCGAGCGGCTCTACGCCGCCGCCGTGCGCGCCGGAGCGATCGTGCCGGTCCTCTGCGTCTCGGCCGACAAGGATCTCGGCGTCGCCGAGCTGCTCGACCACCTGGTGAAGTACGTGCCGTCGCCGGTCGAGGCGATCGGCCGCCGACTGAAGACGGCGACCGGCGCGGACGGCAAGGAAGGCGAGGCGCCGCGCACCAAGGCGGGCGAGACGGCGTGCGCCCAGGTCTGGAAGACGCTCGCCGACCCGCACGTCGGCAAGCAGTCGTTCCTGCGCGTCTGGTCGGGCGCGGTCAAGCACGAGGTTCCGCTCGTGCTCGAGCGGCTCGGCAAGCCGGAGAAGCTGGCGAACCTCCTGAAGCCCCAGGGCAAGGCGGTCGAGCCGATCCCGCAGGCGATCGCGGGCGACATCCTCGCCGTCGCCAAGGTGGAGAACCTCGAGACCGGCGACACCCTCTGCGACGCGGCGCACGTCCGCGCGCTGGCGCCGATCGACGTGCCGAAGGGGATGGTCTCGCTCGCCGTCGAGCCCAAGAGCCGCAACGACGACCAGAAGATGGCGATGGGGCTGCGCAAGCTGGCGACCGAGGACTCGACCTTCGTCGAGCACCGCGACCCGGCGACGCACGAGCTGGTGATCACCGGGATCAGCAATCTCCACCTCGACGTGATGGTGAAGCGGCTCAAGGAGCGCTTCCACATCGAGGTCACCACGAAGCCGCCGCGCGTGCCGCTGAAGGAGACGGTCCTCGGCCGCGCCGAAGGCCACTACCGCCACAAGAAGCAGACGGGCGGCAGCGGCCAGTTCGCCGAGGTCTTCCTGAAGGTCGAGCCGAAGGAGCGCGGCGCCGGCTTCGAGTTCTCCGACGAGGTGACGCAGGGCAAGATCCCGCGCCAGTTCATCCCGGCCGTCGAGAAGGGGATCCTGGCCGGCCTGCCGACCGGCCCATTTGCCGGCTACCCGATCGTCGACGCGGTCGTGCGCGTCTACGACGGCAAGCACCACGACGTCGACAGCAACGAGACCTCGTTCCGCATCGCCGGCTGGCGCGCCTTCAAGGACGGCTTCCTGAAGGCGAAACCGTGCCTGCTCGAGCCGATCGTCGACCTCGTCGTCGAGGTGCCGGCGGCCTCCATGGGCGACATCACCGGCGACTTGAACAGCCGCCGCGGCCGCATCAGCGGGATGGACTCGATCGGCAACCTGCAGGTGATCAAGGCGCAGATCCCGCTGCGCGAGATCCTCGACTACTCGACGCAGCTGCGCTCGATGACCGCCGGCGAAGGCTCCTACTCCTTCACCATCTCGCACTACGACGTCGTGCCCGCGAAAATCGCCCAAGAATTGGCCGCGGCCTACCGTCCCAAAGAAGAGGAATGAGCGAGGGCGGGGAGGGGTCACTCCGGGGATGCAACTGACAAGCGAGGGGCCTGCGATCGGAGATCGCAGGCCCCTCCTGCTTGCAGCTGATCTCTCTGCGCCGATCCTCCGAGGAGTGGGTCAACTGCGGGCGCCCGGTCGGGCGGCGCCACTCCGAACTTTTTTCGGACCGGCGCGAGTTCCGGCTTCACCGATGAGGCACGGCGGTCCGATGAACCCCCCGAGATCCCGCGGCGGGGGGACGCAGCCGCGATGGAGGCACCGTCATGCTCATCATGCGCGAGCTGCTGGAGCTCCTCGTCAAGCGAGGAGGGTCGGACCTTCACATCACGGCCGGCTCGCCGCCCAAGGTGCGGCTGAACGGGCTGCTGGTCGACACCGAGTACGAGCCGCTCAGCTCCGACGACACCAAGTCGATCGTCTACGGCGTGCTCTCGACCGAGCAGATCGCGCGCTTCGAGCGGGAGCTCGAGCTCGACATCTCCTTCGGCATCCCGGGCGTCGGCCGCTTCCGCACCAACGTCTTCATCCAGCGCGGCGCCGTCGGGTCGGTGCTGCGAGTCGTGCCCGAGAAGATCCGCAGCTTCGAGGATCTCGGGCTCCCGCGCGAGATCTGCGAGGAGCTCTGCCGGCTGCCCAAGGGCATCGTGCTCGTCTCGGGGTCGACCGGCTCGGGCAAGTCGACGACGCTCGCCGCGATGGTCGACTTCCTGAACTCGACGCGGCAGTGCCACATCGTCACGATCGAGGACCCGATCGAGTTCGTGCACAAGCACAAGAAGTCGCTGGTCAACCAGCGCGAGGTCGGCCCCGACACGCAGGAGTTCCGCAAGGCGCTGCGCTCGGCGCTGCGGCAGGACCCCGACGTGGTGCTGGTCGGCGAGATGCGCGACCTCGAGACGATCGAGGCGGCGCTCAACATCTCCGAGACCGGCCACCTCACCTTCTCGACCCTGCACACGTCCGACGCGGTGCAGACGATCAGCCGGATCATCGACGTCTTCCCGGGCCACCAGCAGCAGCAGATCCGGACGCAGCTCGCCGGAACGCTCTCGGCGGTCTTCAGCCAGCAGCTCCTGCCGCTGTCAAACGGCCGCGGCCGCATCCTCGCGTGCGAGATCCTGCTTGCGACGCCGGCCGTGCGCGCGCTCATCCGCGAGGACAAGGCGCACCAGATCTACAGCATCATGCAGACGTCGCGGAAGCAGGGCATGCGGACGATGAACCAGTCGCTCGCCGACCTCTACCGCGCCAACCACATCTCCTACGAAGAGGCCATCTCGCATTCCGTCGAGCCGGCCGAGCTCGAGCGGCTCCTGCGGAGCACGTGAGGGCATGTCGACCTTCCACCGGAAGCTGCGCCAGATCCTGCTCAAGGGCGGCGCCGTCGAGGAGGCGGCGTTCGATCAGGCGGCGGCGCAGGCCACGCAGGACCACCGCTCGATCACCGAGACGCTGATCAAGCAGGGGCTCGCCAAGCCCAAGGAGCTCCTCGGGCTGATCGCCTGCGAGATCGGGCTCACGCCGCTCGACCTCACGCACGTCATGCCCGACGTCGAGGCGAAGGAGTGGTTCCCCGAGGAGCTGGCGAAGAAGTACGTCGTCTGCCCGATCAGCCGCATCGGCTCGTGCATCACGGTGGCGATGCCCGACCCCTTCGACGTCGTGAAGGTCGACCAGCTCAGGCTCGAGACCCACAGCGACGTCCGGCCGGTCGTCGCGCTCGAGGAGGCGGTGCGCGACGCGATCCAGCGCTGCTACGGCGCGGGCACGTCGCAGATGGCCGAGCTCCTCGAAGGGATGCACGAGGACGAGGTCGAGCTCAAGGCGCAGGAGTCGGAAGACACCGCGCACGACATCTCCGAGCTCGCCGAGGGCTCGCCGGCCGTGAAGCTCGTGAACGCGATGGTCTACCAGGCCATCCGCGAGAAGGCCTCGGACATCCACATCGAGCCTTTCGAGAAGGAGCTGCGCGTCCGCTTCCGTCTCGACGGGATGCTGAAGGAGGTCCTCCAGCCGCCGCGCGCGATGGCGCAGGCGGTGCTGTCGCGCATCAAGATCATGGCGGGGCTCGACATCGCCGAGCGCCGCAAGCCGCAGGACGGGAAGTTCCAGGTCAAGGTCGAGGGGCGCGCGATCGACTTCCGGGTCTCGACGCTGCCGGTCGTGCACGGCGAGAAGGCGGTGCTCCGCATCCTCGACCAGGGCAACCTCGCGCTCCAGCTCGAGACGCTGGGCTTCGAGCCGAAGTGCCTCGAGGACTACCGGCGCTCGATCAAGTCGCCCTACGGCATGATCCTCATCACGGGGCCGACCGGCTCGGGCAAGTCGACGACGCTCTACTCGGCGATCAACGAGATCCACACGCCGAACGTCAACATCGTCACGGTCGAGGACCCGGTCGAGTACCAGATCCACGGGGTGAACCAGGTCCCGGTCAACCCCAAGCGCGAGATGACGTTCGCCGCGGCGCTGCGCTCGATCCTGCGCCAGGACCCCAACATCATCCTGATCGGCGAGATCCGCGACAAAGAGACGATCGAGATCGCGGTGAAGGCGGCGTTGACCGGCCACCTCGTGCTCTCGACGCTGCACACGAACGACGCGGCGACGACCATCACGCGCATGGTCGACATGGGGCTCGACAGCTTCATGGTTTCGTCGTCGGTGCTGCTCATCTGCGCGCAGCGCCTCTGCCGCCGACTGTGCGAGCAGTGCAAGCAGCCGGTGAAGATCCCGATCGAGCGCACGATGTCGCTCGGGATGACGGAGGCGGAGGCCGAGAGCGCGACGCTGTTCAGCCCGATGGCCGACGGGTGCACGCGCTGCTCGAAGGGATACAAGGGGCGGTTCGCGGTGCTCGAATCGCTGCCGTTCAGCGAGACCATCAAGCGCATGGTCGTGCTCGACAAGCCGATTCTCGAGATCAAGAAGCAGGCGATCGACGAGGGAATGATCACGCTGCGGCGTGCGGCGCTTCTGAACGCGGCGCGCGGCAAGACGTCGCTGGAAGAGGTCGTGCGCGTCACGCTCGCCGACTGAGCGGGAACACCGACGGGGAGACTCATGCCTACCTTCAAGTACGCTGCGAAGACGAGCGAGGGCAAGACCATCCGCGGCACGATGGTCGCCGGCCAGACCGCCGACGTGGTCGGCGAACTGCGCAAGAAGAGCCTCGTCGTCCTCGACATCCAGGAGACGAGCCGGCGCGGCGGCGGCGGCGGCGGCAGCGGCGGCAGCGGCGGGGGCGGCGCGGCGACCGGCCCGCGCGGCCAGAAGATCGCGTCCCGGCCGGGGAAGGCGCGCAACGACGAGCTCGTCATCTTCACCCGCCAGCTGGCGACGATGATCAGCGCCGGCATCCCGCTGCTCGAGTCGCTCGAAGTGCTCGCGGGGCAGATCGACAGCCCCGGCTTCGCCAAGACGCTCCGGATGGTCGCGGAGGACGTGCGCGGTGGCGCCGACTACTCGGGCGCGCTGGGGAAGCACTCGCGCGTCTTCAAGCCGATCTACGTGAGCATGGTGAAGGCCGGCGAGGTGTCGGGCCAGCTCGACGAGATTCTCGTGCGCCTGGCCGAGTACCTCGAGTCGTCGGCGAGGCTCAAGCGCGAGATCAAGGCGGCGATGACCTACCCGATCATCTCGCTGGTGATGGTCGTCGCCATCACGATGTTCCTCATGATCGGGATCGTGCCGCAATTCCGGCCGATCTTCGATTCGCTCGGCATCAAGCTGCCCCCCCTCACGGCGGCCGTGCTCGCGATCTCCAGGTGGCTCGTCAACAACTACCTCGTCGCCGGCGGGATCTTCGCCGCGTCGATCGTCGCCCTGACGATCTTCCGGCGTTCGGAGGCCGGCGGCATGACCGTCGACTGGTCGATCCTCAAGCTCCCCGTCTTCGGCGCGCTGTTCCAGAAGGTGGCGCTCAGTCGGTTCTCGCGCACCTTCTCGACGCTGCTGCGATCGGGCGTCCCGATCCTCGGCTCGCTCGAGATCGTGGCCGAGACGTCGGGGAACCGGATCATCTCGCGGGCGGTGATGCGCGCGCGCGAGTCGGTGAAGAACGGCAACTCGCTCTCCGAGCCGCTGGAGGAGAGCCCGGTTTTCCCGCCCATGGTGACGAGGATGATCGCGATCGGAGAGAAGTCGGGCTCCCTCGAGCAGCTGCTCGAGAAGATCTCGACCTTCTACGACGAGCAGGTCTCGGCGGCGGTGAAGAGCCTGACCTCGATGATCGAGCCGCTGCTCATCGGCTTGATGGGCGGCCTGGTCGGCACGATCGTCTTCGCCGTCTTCCTGCCGATCTTCGAGATCCAGAAAAAACTATCCGGCGGAGGCCATTGAGCCGGAGCGGCTCAAGTCGCCTCGGCGGCCGGCCGATACGAGCGTTCGCGCGACCCCGGGAGGGCCGGGGCGCGATCGAGAGGGGGCAAGGACGAGGGAGGCTACGCCTGCGGGGCGCCCTTCCGAGAGCCTTTGGATCCAATGGACCTGAAACAGGAGTCAACTCGGATGAGGAACTCGAAGGGCTTCACGTTGATCGAGCTCATGATCGTGGTGGCAATCATCGCGATCATCGCTTCGATCGCCATTCCGAACCTGCTGTCGGCTCGCCTCTCGGCGAACGAGTCGGCGGCGATCGCGACGCTTCGCAACATGGTCTCGGCCCAGTCGGAGCTGCAGTCGCAGGGCGCCATCGACCAGGACGTCGACGGCATCGGCGAGCACGGCTGGTTCGCGGAGATGGCGGGTGCCATCAACATGCGCGACAGCACCGGCCCCAACGGCGGTCCGGTCCTCGCTCCGCCGGTTCTCTCCGGTTCGCTCGCGGTCGTGAACGCGAACAGCGAGGTGAACAAGTCGGGCTACTTCTACCAGCTCTGGCTGCCGGACGCCGCGGGCGCCGGGCTTGCCGAGGCGGGCGGCGGTGGTTCGCCGACCGGCGAGGCGCCTGACCTCTGCGAGACGACCTACTGCGCGTACGCGTGGCCGCAGGGCTTCTCCAACACGGGCAACCGCTCCTTCTGCGTCAACCAGACGGGCGACGTGCTGCAGACCAACAACGTCGTGAACCAGTACTCGGGCACGGGCGCTGGTCCGGCCTCCGATGCCTCGTTCGCTGCGGCGGGCGCCATCACCGGCGCGCTGTCGATCGGCGGCAACCCGGCGGCGGCTCAGGACGGCGGCCTCTGGGTCGTCGTGAACTGACGATCGCAGAAGCCAGCGGCGCGGGTCGACGATCCGCGGCCGCGTGATTCGAAAGAAGCGCGGGCTCGAGGGCGATCCCCTCGGGCCCGCGACGTTTTCACCCGGCGCCGACGCGGGCCGCGGGTCAGCCTCCGCCTTCTCGCCGCCCGCCCGTCGGGTCGAGGGTGGCGAGTAGGTTCTTGGCCTTCTCCTGGACGTTGATGGGCATCCGCGCCGGATCCTCGTCGAGGACCTTCTGGGCGAGCCTGCGACGCTCGGCGGGATCCTTCAGCCGATTCCAGAGCGCGTCGAGCGCGTGGAGCTTGAGGAGCCCGACGTTCTGCTCGAAGAGCACCTTCTCCATCGTCGGGACGACGGCGCTCGAGTCCTGCTTCTCGAGCACGAGGATCGACTTGACCTTCAGCTCGATCGGCGCGCGCGGATCGTCGAGGAAGCGCTGGCAGAGCTCGACCGCCTGCGGCCTCGGCGAGTCGATGAAGAGGCCGAGGAGCTGCGCGCGCAGATCGGCCTCGATCCCGCTGCCGTAGCCGATCACGTCGCCGACCTCCTTGACCCAGCGATTCGGATCGATCGCCTGGAGCGCGCGCGCGGCCGCGAGCTTGATCGACGCCTCGTTGGTCGCCCGGACGAGCGCGCTGCGCGCGATGTCGAAGGCCTCCGCCTTCGCGTTGCTCGAGAGGGCCGGCACGACCGCTTCGACGAGGTACTGCACGAACGCCGCGTCACGCCCCGCCTCGAAGGGCTGCAGATCGACTTCGCGGCGGACGACGTAGACCGCTTCGTGGCCGAACGCGATCAGAGTCGAGCGGCGGCGCGCGACTTCGGTCTGGAGCGGGCCGAGGTTCTGCCCGCCATCCTTCCGCTCGTCTCGCAGGCTCTGCTCGATCCGCTTCAGCTCGGCGAGCGCCGCCGCCGCGGCCGGGAAGGGCGAAGCCGGCAGCGGGGCGGTCGCGGGGGGTGGATCGACGAGGGGCTTCGGTTCGGTGGCGACGAGCGTTGGAGCGGCTCCGGCGGCCTGGCGGCGGAGCTCGTCGAGGTACTGGATGATGATCCGTTCCTGGTTGAGCGCCCCCTGGACCGACTGGGTGAGCCGGTCGATCGATCCGTCGTCGCGCGGCGAACCGTTTCCCGAGGCGGCCAGGATGACTAGGAGACCGAGCGTCGCCAGCTGCAGCAGCGCGACCACCGCGAGGAGCGGAGATTTCATGACGTTCGGACTCCTTCGAATCGTCGTCGATCCCGGAGACGTCGTGCACGACTTGAGCGATCGCGCGCAGGGCGGCCGCTTCGATCGCGCGGTTGCGAAGACGAGCGAAGGGAGAGGATCCTAGCGGTCCATGCCGCATCGACTCGCCGGCACCGGGCACAACCGTTGCGGTTCGGGCACCCTGCGTGCCATCGGGCTCGAGGCCCTCGGCGCGTCCCGAGGGCGTGCGTTTTGACAGCATTTCCGGGCACCGATACCATGCCGCGCCACTTGTTTTTCCCGGGATGTTTGCGCGGTCATCGACGACTCCCGTCAGGAGCTTCTTGAGGATGAACTTCACCGGAAGATTTCGGCTCCCGCACGGAGTGATGGCGTCACTGGCGGCGGCGACGCTCGGCCTGCTCGGCGCGTGCGGCTCGGGCGGCGGCGGCGGCGGCGTCTTCGTCGTGCAGAGCACGATCTTCGGCTACGACCCGATCACGGGGAACTTCGACGCCTCCGGGCAGCAGGGCGAGGCGCCGCTCATTCCCCTCAACATGTGCGTCGTCTTCGACTTCAGCGACGCCATCACTCCCGCGACGGCGAGCCAGTCGTCGATCGTCGTCCAGGAGCTCGACACGACGGTGACCCCCCCCGCCCCGGGGCCGCTCGCGGCGGCGACGTTCAGCGTCTCGGGAAAGCGCCTGACGATCTGCCCGCTCATCACGTTCACCGACACCAATGCGACCTTCGGCTGGGGGAACCCGAGCCAGCAGAAGACCTATCAGATCCTCTTCCAGATCGCGCCCTCTCCTGACGTCCTCACCTCGGTCCACGGCAAGCTGCTCTCGGTACGCGACCGCGGGCCCTACGTCTTCAAGACGAGCACTCAGATCTTCGACCAGAACCCGGGCGCGCCGGTGCCCTCGCTGAGGCTCCTCGACCACGTGACAAAGGCGACGCTGCCGACGGCGGGCGCGCCGTTCGACCCCGTTCCTGACGTCGAGATCACGTTCGATGAGCCGGTCATCCCCTCGTCGGCCGTCGACCCCGGCGGCGTCGGGACCAGCCCGAACATCGTGATCGAGCTCGACCGCGACGGGAATCCCGGCACCGACAACGTCACGAACCCGGGCGACCGGATTCTCCTGCCAGGCACCTACTCGCTCACCGAGACGAACACGAGCGCGACGGTGCTCTGGACCAGCCTCCTCACGCAGATTCCGACCGACCTGGTCGGCGGCTGCCTCTACGTGGTCACGGTGATCGGGCGCGTCTCCGATCTCTCCGGCAACACCTTGCGCTCGACGACCAATCCAGGCGCGAACGACGTCTTCACGTTCACGACGTCGCCGGGCCCCTCGACTCGGACGCTCACGCCGGTGATCGAGACCTTCGACACCCAGGCGCGCAACGACCTCACCGTGACCTCGGCGAAGTGGGGGACCGTCTTCACCGGCTTCCTCACGCCCGGCATCGGCGGCGGAACGGGAGTCGACGGCTCATTCGATCCGGCCAACCCGGCGTTCCAGACCAGTCCGCCCTCCGGCGTGACGGTGAACGTTCCGAACAAGACTGTCTCGATGAGCACCGAGACGGTCGCCGTGACTCAGCGCCAGTACGAGTTCACTTCCTACAAGGTCCCGAGCGGCTGGACGGTGACCGCGACCGGCAGGTTCCCGCTGCTGATCCAGTGCTCCGGCAACGTGACCGTGACCGGCACGATGAACCTCTCCGGCGCCCCGGGCGTCGTCATCGCGGACGGCACGGTCGCCGGCGGAGCGGCCGGCGCCGCGAAGCTGGGAGGCGCCGGCGGCGGGCGCGGCGGTGCGACCACCGACAGCGCCGGCGCCAGCACCTTCTTCACGACGAAGGGCGGAGCGCCGTTCGGGTACGGCAAGCTCGCGTTCGGGGCCGCCGGCATCGTCAGTCAGGGAGTCTCGAGCCGCAACACGGCGCTCGACACGGCGAACTTCACGCTCACCGACGCGAACTTCGCGGCGACGCTCGACGGGCTCAATGCCATCGCCGCGACTCTCTGGATCCAGCCGAACGTCGGCTCGGACGACTATCGATTCGAACGCTTCCACGCCGCGTTCAAGGTCGAGAGCATCGGCGTGAGCGTGTCGGGCGAAGTGAAAGTCGTCTCGAACGCGAACGACCCGAACTACCGCGGCGAGCTCTCGCAGGAGACGGCCAATCCGTGGCTCGAGAGCGACGGCAGCGGCGGACTGCGCGCGCCGCTCCTGTCCGAGAAGTTCGACGCCTACGTCATCGGCGAGCTCGTCGGCTTCCCGGGCGGGAGCCTCTTCGATCTCGACCTCGACGGCGCGGCCGACGACGCGGCGAAATTCCGAAGCGGCGCCGGTTCCGATCCGCAGTCGGTGGTGCAGACGTTCCTGACGCTCGGCCACTCGGGCGGCGGCGGCGGCGGCGGCGCGTCGACCGCAGGGGAGAACGGCTCCGACGACCCGACGGTGGCGAACGGGCCGGGCTTCTTCGGCGGGACCGGAAACGTCGGCGGGGCGGGCGGCGCGGCAGGGCCGACCGCGACGTTGCTCGCGCGCATCAGCGCCGACACTTTCCGCGTGACGACGCCGGCGCTTCCCGCGAGGCCGCTATTCGACGACGGCACGGGCAACCCGGACCCGTCGTTCGTCGGGCAGCTCGTCAATCCGAACGTCAACCAGGGCAACGTGTTCCGCATCGCGTCGGTCAACGACGTCGACGAGGTCACGATCGTTCCCGTGACGACCTCGGCCGGCACCACCATCAACCTCAACAACACGTCGATGACGCCCGGCAACACGGTCCGAGTCACGCCGCCCTACAACGCGGGCGGGACGGGCGGCGGCGGCGCGGGAGTGCACTGCGCCGGAAGCAGCAAGACTCCGGCGAGCCACTACGGCCATCCCGGCTTGACCGACGTCGTGGGCGGCAAGCAGAACGATCAGGGAGCGGGCAACACCGCCGCCTTCTACGACGACGACGGCGGCGCGACGACCCAGGACGGCCTCGAGGACACGAGCCCGAGCGGTGAGGCGATCTTCGCGCTCCCGCGCTGGTCGCCGGGCGGAGGCGGCGGTGCAGGAGGCGGCGTCGTCGAGATCGTGGCCGCCGGCAACATCGACGTTGCCGCGTCCGCGCAGATCCTGGTCGAAGGAGGCGAAGGCGGCCGGTCCGATCTCGCCGGCGTGACCGCGGCCTCCGGCGGAGGGGGCGGTGCCGGCGGCACGATCTTCCTCGGCGCGGGCGGAACGCTCTCCGCGGCGGGCGGCGCCAAGCTCTCCTGCGCCGGCGGGCTCGGCGGCGCCCAGGGATTCGGGATCGAGGGCGGCGACGGCGCGGCGGGCCGGATCCGGCTCGAGAACGCGCTCGGGAACCTCCTCGTCGGCAACTTCGCCGGCGTCGGCACTCCTCCGATCACCCTCGAGCACCTCGGCCTCTTCCCGGGCGGCGGCAACAGCATCGCGCAGTCGACCTTCTTCCCGATCGGCGCCCTCAGCCCGCACTACACGAAAGTCGTCGTGAACTACCGGGCGCTGAAGAACGGCACCACGGTGATCAACGGAACCTACGTCGTCCTCCGCGACGGGACCATCGATCCGACCACGACGCTCGATCCGCCGCCCTTCAGCGTCCGGGTCAGCACGACTTCCGCCGATCCGAACGGCTTTGCCGACGCGGCCGCGGCGACGGCGTTCGCCGATCCGCACGTCACGACGTCGGGGACGCCGCTCTCGGCGTACGACGGGAAACCCTACCTCCGCTTCCGTCTCGTGCTGGGCGACGCGACGACGCCGATCGTCATCGGTCTCGACTCCTACTCGGACGTCAGGATCGACGCGGTGGAGCTCCACGGAGAGACCGTGAAGCCCTGAGCGCGCGAGCCTGAGCGCGCGAGGTGGTTCGCCTCCTCGTCGACGCCGCATGGATCGGCGGCGCGGCGCGGCGCGGCGTCGCGCTCACGATCGACGACGGACGGATCGCCGCAAGCGAGGCGATCGCGCCGCCCGGCCGCGGCTGGTTCGCGCTGCCCGGGTTCGTCAACGCTCACGTCCATCTCGAGCTCTCGTCCGTCCGCGGCGAGGAGCTCGCGCACGCGACCTTTGCGCAATGGATCGCCGATCTGCTCGCCGCGCGCGCGCGCCGCGGGCGCGACGGGATCGCGGCCGCCGTCGCCGCGGGCGCGCGAGAGCTTCTCTCGACCGGCACGGTCGCCGTCGGGGACGTCGACACCTCGGGAGAGGCGCTCGCGGTCCTGCGATCGACGCCGCTCGAAGGCGTCGTCTACCGCGAGCTCCTCGGCCTTCCTTCCGACGCGGCGCTCGCCGAGCTCGAGCAGACGCTGGTCGCGGAGTCTCGCCCCGACGCGCGGGCGGGAGGGTGGAGGCTCGGCGTCTCGCCGCACGCCCCCTATTCGACGGGAGAGGAGCTCTTTCGGCGGGCGATCGAATGGTCGCGCCGCCTCGACGTCCCGATCGCCTCGCACGTCGCCGAGACCTTGGAGGAGGAGGAGTTCCTGCTCGACCCCGAGCGATCGCAGGGACCGCTCGCCCGCTTCTTCCGCGATCGGGCGCTGCCGCGGCCCGTCTGGAGCGGCGAGCGCCGGCGGCCATTCGAACTCGTGCGATCGCTCGCGCCTCCCGCGGGCTTCTGCGTCATTCACGGCAACCAGCTCAGCGCGATTGAGCTCGCGCACTGCGCCGAGTCGCGCTGGCCGGTCGTCTACTGTCCGCGCAGCCATCGCTATTTCGGCCACCGGCCTCACCCGGCGCCCGAGCTCCTCAAGCGCGGCGGGATCCTCGCGCTCGGGACCGACTCGCGCGCGAGCAACGAGGCGCTCGACCTGTGGGGCGAGATGGCGTGCTTCCGGTCGGCCGACCGCGCGGTGTCCGACGCCGCCATCCTCGAGGCGGCGACGGCCGGCGGTCGCCGCGCGCTTCGGCTGCAGGCCGCGGAGCTGAGGCCGGGCGAGCCGGCGTCCTTCCAGCTCGCGCGGGCGCGCGGCGGCGCGCGCGTCGATCCGGCGCGATTCGAGGCGGCGGCGGCGCGCGGCGAGCTCGAGACCGCCTTCGTCTTCGTCCACGGCCGGGTCGTCGTCGGCGATCCGGCCGCGCTCCCGACCCATTGAGGAGCGCGCTCCGGCATGCGGGCAATCCCGGACGGCGGCGGAGGCCTCGGACCGCGGGCTATCATCGCCGCCCATCCGTCGACGTCACGTCACGCGGCGCTTGGCGAGGTTCCCGTGCCCGGACCGATCGCCCTCATCTCGGACATCCATTCGAACCTCGAGGCGCTCACCGCGGTGCTTCGAGAGATCGACCGGCGCGGCGTTTCGGAGATCTACTGCCTCGGCGACATCGTCGGCTACGGGCCGGAGCCGGAGGCGGTCATCGACCTGGTGCGCGAGCGGTGCAGCCTCGTGCTGCGCGGCAACCACGACGACGCCGTCTTCTCGGGCGCCGAGGACTTCAATCCGATCGCACGGCAGGCGCTCGAGACGAACCGCGAGATGATCCGGCCGGGGCTCTTCAAGGCGGCCACGAAGCGGGTGCGCTGGAACTTCCTGCGCGACCTCAAGACGACGGAACTGCGCGGCGACGTCCTCTTCCTCCACGGCTCGCCGCGCGACCCGGTGCGCGAATACGTGATGCGCACCGACGTCGTCTTCGCGCCGCAGAAGATGGACGAGATCTTCAAGCTGCTCCCGCGGTGCGGGCTGGGCGGCCACACCCACCAGCCGGGCGTCTTCCTGGAGGGGGGCGGCCACAAGGCGCCCGAGGAGCTCGGCGGGCGCTTCGAGCTCGGCGCGCAGAAGGCCTTCATCAACATCGGCTCGGTCGGTCAGCCGCGCGACGGCAACACCGCCGCCTGCTTCGCGCTCTTCGAGATGCCGTCGAACGGCCGCGGCGGCGCGGTCGAATGGGTGCGCGTTCCCTACGACATCGCGGCGGTCCAGGCGAAGATCCGGCGCACCAAGGGCATCGACGAGCTCTGCGCCGAGCGGCTCTCGCTGGGTCGTTGAGCGTCAGCGCAGCGGCTCGAAGCCCCCGCGCCCCGGCCAGCGGGCGTCCTTCGCCTTCAAGACCTCGTCGCCTTCGTGCAGTCCGAAGAGCAGCAACGTGGGGGCGACGTCGTTGAGCGTCACGTCATCGACCGGCGGCCGGTAGACGATCCTTCTCGCGTACCAGACCGGGACCCAGGGTTGGTAGCCGTCGCCGAAGGACTTCGCCGGAATCACGATCGCGCGCGCGTTGGGGGCCGCCGCGGCCAGTTCTCGGCCGATTCGATGCAGGCTCGGCCGATCCGCGGGAAAGGCGGAGTGCGGCCGCGCGAACCACCCGGCGCCGACGAAGAACGCGGCGACCAGCGTTCCCTCGATGACGCGCGGCGCGAACTGCGCGGCGATCAGCGCCACGCTCGCTCCGAGCGGCAGGATCCAGTGGAGCTGGAAGTAGACGTGGTCGAACGCGCGCAGCCGCGGCAGGAGCCCGGCGCAGAGCGCCACGAGCGCGCTCGCGCGCAGGAACCGGTCGAGCGCACCGTGCGGCCCGGGCCGCAGCGTCAGGACCAGCCCCGCCGCGAGGACCGCCTCTCCTAGCGGCGTGACGAGGCTGCGAAGGTGGCGCTCGACCTGACGCAGGAGGGTAAGCGAGCTGGTGCACTGGGGGTGGAGCGCCCAGACCGCCTTGACGTTCGAGAGGGCGTCGAGTCCGTCGTCGTGGCCGTGGCGCCCGATCTGGAACTTCGTCCAGAGGGCCCACGCCACGGCGCAGGCCGCGGCGAGCAGCGGCCATCCGAGCGCCGGCCGCCAGCGGCGGGGGGACGCCAGGAGGCGGTCGAGACCCGCCGCGAGCGCGGCGAGCAGCGCGAGCGAGTCGAAGCTCATCGCGACGACGAGCGCACCGGCGGCGAGCAACGTGGTTCGCCTCGTCGGCTCGTCCCGCAACGCGAGGGCGAGGAAGGCGCCGGTCGCGGCGATCGTCGGGACGAAGTAGTCGAGGTGCGTCGACCAGTACATCCCGATCGGCAGCGCGGCCATGGCGACGACGGCGAGGAGCGCGGCTGCGTCGCCCACCTCGCGGCGCACGAAGGCCGCGACGACCAGCAGCGTGATCGTCGAGAAGAAGAGCGCCACGCCGCGCGCCGCGCCCTCCGACTCGCCGAAGAGCCGGAAGACGAGCGAGGTGACGATGGCGACGCCCGGCGGGTGGTGGCTGTAGTAGAAGAAGTCGCGCGGCGCCGCCTTCTCGGCGTTGTAGAGCGGAATGCCGCCCGTGGCCGCGAACCCCTCCCGCACGAGGCTGCGCGCCTGCAGCGAGAGGAAGGCGTCGCACGAGCCCTTGAGGTCGTCGCCGAACGGCGCCGCGATTCCGAGCAACGGACTCGGCGAGCTCCGATCGGGAGCGCCGCAGTAAACCGGCTGCACGCACGCGCGCACCACCGTCGCCGCGGCGATGACGACGACGAGGAGGGGCGACAGGCGCCGCATCGGCCGGAGTATATTGCGCTCGATGGCCGAGGCCGCGTCTCGCGATCGCTTCGTGGTCGTCCTCGTCAGCGTCCCCGACGCCGCGTGCGGCGACCAGATCGCGCGCGCGTTGCTCGACGAGAAGCTAGCGGCCTGCGTCAGCCGCGTCGGTCCGGTCCGCTCGCTCTTCCGCTGGAAAGGCGCCGTCGACGCCGCCGACGAGCAGATGCTCGTGATCAAGACGCGCCGCGACCTGTGCGCGCGCGTCGAGCAGACCGTCGCCCGGCTCCACCCCTACGAGGTCCCCGAGGTCATCGCGCTCCCGATCGTCGCCGGCGCCGACTCCTACCTGCGCTGGATCGAGACGGAGACCGGAGGGTGACCACGCCGTCCGCGCCGCCCACGCCCCCCGCGCCGATCGAAGAGCTCCACGGCGAAGGACGCTCTCGGCCGTGGGCGCTCCTCTCGGGACCCGCCTCCTTCGCTCTCGTGCTGATGGTCGAGCCGGGCGGGCTCGACGGCGCGGCGCTGCGGACGCTCGCGGTCACGCTCTGGGTCGCCTGCTGGTGGGTCACCGAGGCGCTGCCGATCGCCGCGACGTCGCTGCTGCCGCTCGTGCTGCTGCCGGCGCTGAACGTCCTCCCCGCGGCCGACGTCGCGCGGCTCTACGTGCAGGACCTCCTGATCCTGCTGCTGGGCGGATTCCTCCTCGCGCTCGCGCTCGAGCGGTGGGGGCTCCATCGCCGGCTCGCCATCTTCGTGCTGGCGCGGCTCGGCGGCGCGCCGCGCCGGCTGGTGCTCGGCTTCGCGCTCGCCGCCGCGCTCGTCTCGATGTGGATCAGCAACAGCGGCACGACCCTCGTGCTCCTACCGATCGCGCTCGCCGTGAGCCGCCGCCTCGACCCGCTGCTCGCGCCCGAGGCGCACCGCCGCTTCGACCGCTCGATCCTGCTCGCCGTCGCCTACGGCGCGACGGCCGGCGGGCTCGGCACCTACGTCGGCACGCCGCCGAACCTCGTCTTCCGCCAGCGCTACGAGGAGGACTTCGGGGCGGGGCTCGCCGGCGGGCCGCCGGCCATCAGCTTCCTGCAGTGGATGGTCGCCTTCGCGCCGCTCGCGCTGCTGCTCGCGCTGCTCTTCGGGCTCGTGCTCGCCCGCGGGCTACCGCGCGTCGACGGCCGCGCGACGCGCGCCGCCGTGCGGGCGGAGGCGGCGGCGCTGCCGCGCTGGAGCCCGGGCGAGATGCTGGTCGCCGCCGGCTTCGCGCTCGCCGCCCTGCTCTGGATCACGCGCGAGCCGTTCGAGCTCGGCGGCCACTCGCCCTCCGGCGCCGGCCATCACGCGCTCTTCGGCTGGTCGCTCTGGCAGTGGCCGAAGGGCTGGATCAGCGACGGGACCGTGGCGATGGCGATCACGATCGCCTGCTTCGTCGTCCGCGCGAAGCCGCTGCCGGGGATGCGCGTGGCGCCCGGCGCCACGACCGTCCCGCTCCTCGAATGGTCGGAAGCGGAGTCGAAGCTGCCGTGGGGCGTCCTGCTCCTCTTCGGCGGCGGCTTCGCGCTCGGCGACGCCTTTCAGTCGAGCGGACTCTCGAAGGCGCTCGGCGAAGGGCTGGCCCACGCGCTTCGCGGCCTGCCGCCGTGGGCGATCGTGCTGGGGATCAGCCTCTTCGTCATCGCCGTCTCCGAGTTCATGAACAACACGGCGTGCGCGCAGGTCCTCCTGCCGATCCTCTCGGGCATGTCGCGCAGCCTCGGTTTCGCGCCGGCGGCGCTGCTGCTCCCGGCCGCGCTCGCGGCGAGCTGCGGGTTCATGATGCCGGCCGGCACGGCGCCCAACGCGATCGTCTTCGCCACGAGGCGCATCCGGATCGGCGAGATGGTGCGCGTCGGCGCGCTGCTCGACGTCGCCTCGGCGCTGCTCGTCACCGCCTGGATCGTCTTCGTCGCGCTGCCGCTCCTCGGCGTGCCGCTCGCCCCGGATCGTTGAGCGGCGCGCGGCCGGCTCACGCCGACGCGGCCGCTCGCTCGAACTGCGGCTCGCGGAAGGAGAGTGCGCGCGCGAGATGGCCGCGCGAGATCTCTTCGGCCAGGTCGAGATCTGCGAGCGTCCGCGCGACGCGCAGGAGCCGGTGGTGGGCGCGCAGCGAGAGGCGCAGCCGGTCGATGGTCGCGGCGAGCCAGTCGCCCGACGCGCCGTCGAGACGGCAGATCGCGTCAAGCTCCGACGGAGGGATCTCGGCGTTGAGCCGCGCGCCGTTGCGCTCGAGCGTCCGGCGCCGCACCTCGCCCACGCGGCTGCGCGCCGCCGCGAGCCGGAGCTCGGAGGGCGAGGCGCGCCGGCGATCGGCCGGAACGAACGGGACGCGCATCGAGACGTCGATGCGGTCGAGCACCGGCCCGCTCACCCGCGCCCGATGGCGAAGGATCTGCGCCGGCGAGCAGCTGCAGGCGATCCCCGGCTCGCCGGCGTTCCCGCAGGGACAGGGGTTCATCGCCGCCACGAGCTGGAAGCGCGCGGGGAATCGCAGCGATCGTCCGGCGCGCGCCAGCAGGACCTCGCCCTCCTCGAGCGGCGCGCGCAGCAGGTCGACGACCTCGCGCCGGAACTGCGGCAGCTCATCGAGAAAGAGGACGCCGCGATGGGCGAGCGTCAGCTCGCCCGGACGCGGGACCATCCCGCCGCCGACCATACCGGCGAGGGTCACCGAGCAGTGGGGCGCACGCAGCGGCGGCCGGCGCGTTCCGGTCCGCGCCGGCAGCCCCGCCGCCGAATGGATGCAGGAGATCTCGAGCGCCTCCGCGTCGTCGAGGTCGGGCAGCAGCGCGTCGAGGCTGCGCGCGAGCATGCTCTTGCCGCTGCCCGGCGGACCCGAGAGCAGCACGTGGTGGCCGCCGGACGCGGCGACGAGCATCGCCTTCTTCGCCTCGTCCTGTCCGACGATCGCGTCCCACGCCTCGTGATCGGGAGGCGGCGGCGCGATCGACGGGAGCTCGCTGCGTCGCCACGGCCGCTCGCCGCGCAGCAGCGCGACGACGTCGGCGAGATGGTCGACCGCGATCGCCTCGAGCCCCTGCACGAGCGCGACCTCGGGGAGCGCGCTCCTCGGCAGCAGGAGCGGCCGCCCCTGTTGACGCGCGTAGAGAGCCACCGGCACCGCGCCGCGCACCGGACGGACGCGGCCGTCGAGCGCGACCTCGCCGAAGAGGAGCGGCCGCACGAGCGACTCGGCCGGAAGCTGCCCGGTCGCCGCGAGGATCGCCGCCGCGATCGGCAGGTCGAGTCCGGGCCCGACCTTGCGCAGCTCCGCCGGCGCGAGGTTCACGAGCAGCGAGCGGTCGGGGAAGGCGAGGCCGGCCGCCTTGATCGCCGAGGCGACGCGCTCGCGGCTCTCGCGCAGCGCCGAATCGGGCAGCCCGATGATCTTCACGAGGCCGAGCAGCCCGCGCAGCACTCGCACCTCGACTTCGACGCCGACGGCCGCGAGCCCGCAGAGCGTCGCTCCGCCGGCGCGCGCGAGTGATTCCGTTGCTCCGGTCACCTCGGGGCCCGGGCCCGTCGGCTCGACGACCTCCCGTTCCATGCGGGCAGAGACCGCCCGCGAACGCTCGTGGTGACGTCGGCGGTCGGCAGCCTCAGCGGCGATCGGCGGCGGTCGGCTGGGTCGCCGTGGGTCCGTGAGGAGCGTCGGGATTGGCCCGATCGGGGAAGCGGCCGCCCTGCGCCGACCACCAGCTCGACCAGGCGAGCGGATCGGCTCCGAACTCCTGTCCCGTGAGCTTTCGGAGCGCCGAGACGACGGTCACCCGCTCGACGTAGCGGATCACCTCGACTCCGGCGATGGCGACGTCGAGGCTGACGCCTGACTGGATCACGCCGAGGACCGGCTTGGCGATGACGGCACCCTGGGCGATCTCGACGTCGAAGTCCTGGACGAAGGCGCGCTGCTCGCCGAAGAAGACGTTGGCGTGGGGAAGCGTCGGGGCCGAGCCGCCCGCCTTCACCCTTGGCGGCTCGAGCATGCCGATCAGCGCCGGCACGACGCGCCGGTCCTTCAGCTCGGCGAGCGCCGGGTAGGCGCGCTCGCGCAGCCGCTCGTCGTCGGTCTTGAGCGCCCGCAGGTAGGCCGAGGCGAGATCGGGATGGCGCGACTGGAGCGCGCCGGCGCGCGCGCGGTCGCGCACCGCCTCGCTCGGATCGACGAGCGAGGCGCGGATCAGCTTCGAGAGGCCGTCGTTGCTCTGGATCGAGCCGAGCAGGTCGGCCGCGCCGACGCGGACGCGCGCGTCGGCGTCACCGATCTCGGCGATCAGCCACGGCACGAGCTCCTCGGCGGGCGCCTTCTGCAGCAGAGCCCGGGCGAAGTCGGCTCGGCTCGGGCTCCGGCCGCCGATGCGCTGGAGCAGGAGCTCCCGCCGCTCGACGTCGGGCCACTCGCTCGGGATCGCGCCATCGAGCAGCGCGTCGTGCTGAAGTCCGGCCAGCGCCTCGGCGACGATCGGGTCGTCAGGCGCGGCCGCGAGCGCGCGGTCGACGCAGTCGAACGCCTCGCTGTAGAGGCCGTGGTCGAGGCACCAGCGCGAGAGCGACGCGAGCGCGTGCACCTTGCCGTTCGCCTGCTCGAGCGCGCTCTTGAATCGCGGGAGCTGCGCGACGCGCGGCTCGACGCGTGCAACCTCCTGCTTCGAGAAGCGGTGCGGTCCGAGCGGCGTCAGGAGCTCGATCCCGTTCCGGCGGCTCCGTACTTCGCCGACGTGGCGCGTTCCGTCCGTGAGCTCGACGACGTCTCGCGGGAACGAGAGCGCCGCGGCGAGCGGCAGAGCCAGGGTCCAGATCATCCGGGGCACTCCGCGACCGGGAGGCATCGGAGGCGCCACCGAATCGAGCCGGCGCCTCGTCCAAGAACGGCAGTGGGATTATCGACGTCGAGCTCCAGGGAAACATGGCGCGTCATCGGCACGCCCCTGCACGCGCGAGCTCCACCGTCCCCTCCCGCCTCGCCAGACTCACGCCGATCGCCGCGCCACGGCCGGTCGAGAGCCAGGGCACGCCCGCATCGCGCAGCGCGGTCACCGTCTCGGTGGGGAGCGCTCGGTCGTCTCGGCTGATCAGCGCGAGCTCCGGCCGGGCGCGAGCGAGGAGCGCGGAGAGCCCCGGGTCGGCGTTGCCGTGGTGAGGGAGCAGCATCAAGTCGGCACCGCCGTCGAGCCGCGCCGCGAGCTCGAGCAGCGGGAAGCCCTCGAGGTCGGCCGGAAGGAGGATCGTCCGTCCGCCGGCGCGGACGCGCAGGACGAGCGAGCCGTCGTTGCGGGCTGCGAAGGAGCGGCCGGGCGGAGGCCAGAGACACTCGTGCGAGCCGGCCCGATCGCCGGCGACGAGCGGCGCGATCGCGACGCCGCGCACCGCGGCGGCCGACTTCAACTCTGCGAGCAAGGGCGTCGAGCCGAGGTCGAGCTCGCGCCGCGCCGGTTCCGACAGGTAGAGCGTCCCGACGTCGAACTCGCCGAGTATTGCGGGGGCGAGCGAGGCGTGGTCGGCGTCGAGGTGCGAGAGGAAGAGCCCGTCGAGCCGCTCGACGCCGAGCGCGCGCAGCGCGGCGAGCAGCGACCCGGCCGTGAGCTCGCCGTCGCTCCCGGCGTCGAAGAGGTCGCAGCGGCCGCGATCGCGCAGGAGCGCCGCCTGGCCGTGGCCGGCCGCGAGCAGCGTGAACGACGGGTCGACGTGGTGCTCGCGCACCACCACGACGAGCGCGGCGATCGAGAGCGCCGCCGCGATCGCCGGCCGACGCGCGAGCAGCGCGAACCACGTTGCGACGAGGAAGAGGAGCGCCAGCAGCGGCGGCGGCGCGACCAGCAGCGGCGTGGCCGGCAGGCGGTCGCCGCCTCGCGCCGCGGCCGAGAGCAGGAGCTCGCAGAGCACGAGCGGCGGCCCGAACGGGAGCGTGCAGCAGGCCGGCAGCGCGGTGGTCATGACCGCGACGAGCCCGAGGCCGAGCGCCGCGGCGACGAGCGGACCGAGCAGCAGGGTCGAGAGCGGCGCGAGCCACGCCACGTTTCCGAAGTGCCACGCGGTGAGCGGCGCCGTCGCGATCGCCGCGGCGAGGGCGAAGCGGGCGGCGCGCAGCAGCGGCGCCTTGAGGTCGATGCCGCTGCCGGTCCCCTTCGGCGAGCGCACCGCGCCGTGACGCGCCGCGGCGGCGAGCGCGAGGACCGCGACGAATGAGAGCTCGAATCCCGCCTCGGTCGCCACGGCGGGATCGCACCCGATCAGGACCAGGAGCGCCGCCGCCAGCCAGCTCGGGGTCGAGGGCAACCGTGCGCCATCGAGGACGAGCGCCGCGCCGAGGCAGCCGATCGCGGCGCGCAGCGCCGGAGCCTCGCCGCCGCTCAACCACGAATAGAAGAGGACGACGGGGACGGTCGCGGCGAAGCGGAAGCGCTCGGGCACGCGCAGTCGTCCGAGGAGCGCCGTCGCGAAGGCGGCCACCAGTGCGACGTGGCTCCCGCTCACGGCGAGGAAGTGCCACGCGCCGATCGCCTTCAGTCCGTCGCGCGTCCCGGCGTCGAGCGCCTCGGCGCGTCCGAGCACCAGCGCGTCGGCGAGGACGGCCGCGTGCCGCGGCAGCCGGACGTTCAGGCGCGCCTCGATCGCGTTGCCGAGGCGATCGATGGCGCGACGGAAGGCTCGGAGGGCGCCAGGAAGGCCGCGGCCGGCGTCGACGCACGGCGCGACGGCGTCGGCGAGCAGCCGGGCCCGCTCGCGGAAGCCTCCGGGGTTTCGCGGCGGGCCTGCCGGCAGCAGCTTCCCTTCGATCCGGAGCCGTTCGCCGCGCGTCCGCAGCGGTCGGCCGCCCGGCTCGATCAGCAGCGCCGTCGTCGTCCCGGCGACGGCTCGATCGACCGCCTCCTCGAACGCGACGAGCGAGCTCTGACGGCCGGCCGCGGTCGCGCGCGTCGGCGCGACGACGCGCGCGTGCGCGACGATCGATCGCGGCGCGTCGCTTCCGCCGCGCGCGGCTCGCCACGCCGCGCCGGCGACCTGGCCTGCGAGCAGGAACGGCAGGAGGCTCACGCCGCCGCGATGGCCGAGCACGAGAAGCGCGGCCGCCGCGGCGAAGAGGCCGTGCGGCAGCGCGAGCGCCGCGGCGCCCGCGAAGCAGCCTGCCGCGACGACGAGCCGCGGCAGCGCAGGGTCGCCGCGCTCGCGCATGTGCGAGGAGACGGAGTCCATCCCCGGCGGTGACGCGCGCGACCCGCGGCGACCGGAGCGACCCTACAATGCCGGAGATGGCGAAGGCGCTCTATCCCGGCAGCTTCGATCCCGTCACCTGCGGCCACGTCGACGTCATTCGCCGCGGCGTCGACCTCTTCCCGGAACTCGTCGTCGCGGTCGGCGTGAACCCCGCCCGCCAGGCGCTCTTCGACGTCGACGAGCGGGCAAAGCTCCTGCGCGACGCGCTCGCCGACGCGAAGCTCAAGGTCGAAGTCCTCTCCTTCGAAGGGCTGGTCGTCGACCTCGCGCGCAGGATCGGCGCGCGCTGCCTGCTCCGCGGAGTGCGCAACGCCGGCGACTTCGAGTACGAGCTCTCGATGGCGCAGATGAACCGCCACCTCGCGCCCGAGGTCGAGACGCTCTTCGTCATGCCGTCGATCCCCTTCACCTTCCTCTCGGCCCGGCTCGTCCGCGAGTCGGGAACCTTCGGCGCCCGGCTCGAAGGGCTCGTCCCCGAGTGCATCCGCGCCGCCGTCGAGCGGCGGCTCGCCCAACGGAAGCGACCGCATGCCCCTTGAGAGCGTGACCACCTCGAAGGCGCCCGACGCGATCGGCCCCTACTCGCAGGCGATCGTCGCCAACGGCTTCGTCTTCTGCTCCGGCCAGGTCGCGCTCGAGCCGGGAAAGGGGGGCGCCCTCGTCGGCGCCGACGTCGCGGCTCAGACGAAGCGCGTGCTGCAGAACCTCTCCGCGATCCTCGAGGCGGCCGGGTCGGGGCTCGGCAAGGTCGTCAAGACGACCGTCTTCCTCACCGACCTCGCCCACTTCGCCGCCATGAACGAGGTCTATGCCGGCTTCTTCGGAGCCCATCGCCCGGCGCGCGCGACCGTCGCGGTGGTCGCGCTGCCCAAGGGCGCCCTCGTGGAGATCGACGCCATTGCCGTGCGTTGAACTGCTCCTCGGAGTCGCCGCGCTCGCCGCGCCGGCCGCCGGCGACGGCGCGGTCGAGCCGCCGGCGCTTCACGAATCGGGGCTCGAGTCGGGGCTCCGGGTCCTCGTCGCGACGCCGCAGGGCGCCGCGGCGCCGTCGGCGGTCGCCGCCGAGTTCGTCCTTGCCGTCGGATGGGCGAACGACGAGACGGGACCCGGCCGCGACCTGGCGCTCCGCATGGCCGAGTTCGTCACGAAGGCGCCCGAAGGCGAGGCGCACTGGCAGGCCGACGTGCGGCCGTCGACGACCCACTTCCGCGGCGAGTTCCAGGTCGACGGCCTCGAGGCGGAGCTCGCGACGCTCTCGAAGTGGCTCACCGCGGATGGCGTCGACGAAGCGCGCTTCAACGAGGTGATGCAGGCGCACCGCGCTCCGGCGGCCGACGCGTTCGACCGCTTCCGCGAGGCGGCGTGGCCGACCTCGCGCCTCGGCGGCCGCGCTGGTCAAGGTGGCCAAGGCGGATCATCGAGCGGCGCCGCGCCCACGCGCGACGCCTTCAAGGAGTTCCTCGCGCAGCGCTGCGGCTGCGAGGGGGCGCTCCTGGTCCTGGTGGGGGGCAGGCCGGCGGCGCTCGAGCTCATGGCGGGGCGCGCCTTTTCGGGACTCCCGCGCGCGCGCGGCGTCGCTCCGGCCGAATCGCTCGAGCCGTTCCCGTCGCGGCCGCGTCTCGTGGCGGCGCCGCCGGGCGTGCAGCAGCGGCTGATCGGCTTCCGGCTGGCGTGGCAGGAGGATCCGCACGGCGACGCGCGGGCGTTCGCGCGCGCCTGGCTCGAGGAGCTGGCGGGGCGGCCCGCCGCGCGGTTCGAGGAGACGCCGCAGGGAGCGCTGCTCGCCTTCGCGGCGTCGGACATGGCGAGCGAGCAGTCGCTGCGCGACGCGCTCGTGGCGGGCGCCGAGCAGCTTGCGACCGGCCGGCCGCTCTCGGACGCCGGCTTCAGGCTCGCACTCGATCGGCTCGACCTGCGCCTCGCCGAGGCGACGGCGACGCCGGCAGCGCTGGCGCGGCTGCTGGCCGAAGAGGCGACTGCGACGCAGGAGCCGCTCGCTCCGTTCGAGCGTCGGCGCCGTCTCGAACGAGAGGGGGCGGAGGCGGCGGCGCGTCGGCTGCGAACGGCGTTGCTCCCGGCGGGACGGATCGAGGTCGCGCCGCCTCCGGCCCCGGAACCGCGCGCCACCGAGGGAACGTGACCGGTCGAGCCCGGCGGCATTACGTGCGACGACGAGACTTCACGGAGCCTGGATCGCGATGAAGGTCGGCCTGGCGTCGGCGATCGGACTCGGGAGCGCGGCGCTCGTCGTCGCGCTGGCGGCGGCGGCGCGGCAGGGCGTGGGCCCGAGCGAGCGGACCGGCGATCCCTCGGGCCACGCTTCGTTCGCGACGGTCGCCTCCTTCGCAGGCTCGGACGCCGGCCGGCGGAGCCTCCGCGGCGGGAGCAGCGAAGCTCCGCGCCACGGCGGGACGATGACGCAGAGCGTCACCGCGAGCTACGGCACGCTCAACAACATCACGCGCACCAAGAGCGGCGAGGAGCTGGTCTGCCGCACCTATCTCTTCCCGCCGCTGCTCGATCTCGACCCCGACACCTTCGAGATCGTGCCGCTCGTCGCCGCGTCGCGTCCCGAGATCTCGCCCGACCACCGGCGCTACACGTGGCGGATCCGGCCGGGCATCCGCTGGCACCGCGGCCTCCCCGACGGCTCGCCCGTCGAGCTCTCGACCGCCGACGTCGAGTTCTCGTGGCGGATGATCGCCGACACGCGCTCGGGCGCCGTGAAGGCGAAGGGGGCGCTCGGTCCGGTGGAGAGCGTCAAGGCGGTCGACCGCTACACCTTCGTCGTCGAGACGAGCGCGCCCTACTTCCGCAGCGAGCTCGAGTTCGGCTACGACTTCCGGATCATGCCGGCCCACCTCTGCACGCAGGACCCGGAGGCCTTCGGCAAGGATCCGCTCGGCCGCGCGCCGGTCGGCTACGGGCCCTACCGGTTCGACGAGTGGAAGGAGGGGGCGTACCTCTCGCTCGTCCGAAATCCCGAATGGTTCGCGCCCGAGAAGCTGCCCTACTGGGTCGACCGCGTGCGCATCCACTTCGTCCCCGACGTGAACCAGGTGCCCACGCTCTTCGAGCGCGGCGAGCTCACGCTCGTCGCGGTGAACGACTGCAGCCGCTACGAGGAGATGAGGAAGGACGCCGCCTGGCTCGAGCGGGCCACCTTCCACGAGTACTACCTGCCGCACGTCGTCTTCATCACCTGGAACGGACTCCACCCGGCGTTCGCCGATCCGCGCGTGCGCCGCGCGATGACGCTGCTCAACCCGCGCGATCTCGTCCGCGACAAGATCTATCGCGGCCACGCGCAGGTCGTGAGCGGACCGTGGGCCGTGACCGCGAGGGAGTGCGATCCGTCGATCGCGCCGCTCCCCTTCGACCCGCCGGCGGCCGCGGCGCTGCTCGACGAGGCGGGCTGGCAGGACCACGACGGCGACGGCTGGCGCGACAAGTACGGGAAGGCGCTGCGCTTCGTGCTCGAGTACTCGCAGACGACGGCGCCCGTCTTCACGGTCGGGCTCGGCTGGTTCCAGGAGCAGTTGAAAGCGGCCGGCGTCGCGATGGAGACGCGCGCCGTCGAGCTCAACCAGCTGGCGGCCGAGCTCGGGGAGCACCGCTACGACGCCGCGATGCTCGGATGGGTCGCCGACCCGCGCGACGACGACGTCTACGACCGCTTCCACTCCGACGCGATCGACGCGGGCAGCAACTACGGCAGCTACCGCAGCGCGGAGTGCGACCGGCTGGTCGAGGCCTTCCGCGCCGAGTTCGACGAGTCGGCGCGCCTGAAGGTCGCCCACGCGATCCATCGCCGCCTCGCCGAGGACCAGCCCTGCACCTTCCTCTACAACCCGCAGTCGCTCGTGCTCGTGAGCACGAAGCTGCGCAACGTCAAGCTGCACGCGATGGGCGCCCGCTGGTTCGACTGGTGGTTCGCGGAGTGAACCCGTGAGGGGAGGCGGCGCGCGCTCGTGAGAACCTGGCTGGTCCGCCGGCTGCTCCTCGGTTTCCCGACGCTGCTCGGCATCACGATCGTCACCTTCCTGCTGTCGCGCCTCGCGCCGGGCGGTCCGTTCGCGGACCTGGCCGATCCGGAAGGAGGGCGGCCGATCACGCGCGAGCACCGGGCGGCGCTCGAGCGGAACTTCGGGCTCGATCGGCCGCTGCTCGAGCAATACGCGAATTGGCTCAAGCGCTTCGCGCAGCTCGACTTCGGCGAGTCGCTCGCGCCCGACCGCCGGCCGGTGCGCCAGAAGATCGTCGAGGCGCTCGGCGTCTCGATCGGGCTCCAGGCCGCGGCGGTGCTGCTCATGTACGCGGTCGGGCTGCCGCTCGGGGTCTGGTGCGCCGCTCGCGCCGGCACGCGGCTCGAGCGATGGATCGGAAGGGCGCTCTTCCTCGTCCATTCCACGCCGACGCTCCTGCTCGGGACGGTGCTGATCGCCCTCTTCTGCACCGGACGGCTGGCGAGCCTGCCCCTGCTCGGCCTGAGGACGCCCGGACTGCGAACGGACGGGGCGTGGGCGGCGTTCGTCGACGTGGCGCGACACAGCCTGCTCCCGATCGTCTGCCTCGCGCTCGCCGGGCTCGCGGGGGTCACGCGCTACGCGCGCGCCGGCGTCCTCGAGGCGCTGCGCCAGCCGTGGATCCAGGCGGCGCGCGCGCGCGGCCTGCCGGAGCGCCGCGTCCTCGCGCGCCACGCGCTGCGCAACGGGCTCGCGCCGACGCTGACGCTGCTCGGGAATCTCCTGCCGTGGCTGGTCGGCGGCAGCCTGGCGGTCGAGACGCTCTTCTCGATCCCGGGGCTCGGACGTCTCTCGACCGACTCGATCCTCGGCCGCGACTATCCGACGGTCATGGCGCTCTCGGTCCTCGTCGGCGTCGCCACGATGGTCGGCTTCCTGGTGACCGACGCGCTCTACGTGGTCGCGCGCCGGCGGACCGAGCTCGAGTGAACGCCGTCGTTTCCGGTGCGCGCCGCCCGTCGCTCCGGCTCGGAGCAGGAGCGGTGCGGGCGTTCGTCTGGCTCGCGGCGTTCGCGCCCTTCCTCGCCCACCGCCTGCCGCTCGCGCACCGGGGCGCGGCCGGATTCGACTTCCCCGCGATCGCTGCGCTCGACGGCGAGGACCTCTTCTGGCTCGCCGTCGTCGCGGTCGACGGCGCCTGGCTGATCGCGCGGCGGGCGCGGCTCGCCGCGGCGCTCCCGCTGCTCGCATGGCTCGCCGTCGCGCTCGCCGCGGCCGCCCGCCCCGACGAGCGGACGGCGAAGCTGCGCGACGGCCCGCGCGAGCCCGGCGAGCGGGCGCTCTTCAGCCCGATCGGATTCGGGCCCGAGGAGAGCGACTGGACGCTCGTCATGGCGCCCGGCGTCGCGCTGCCGCTGCCGCCCTCCTCGCGCCACTGGCTCGGGAGCGACGGACAGGGCCGCGACCTGCTGGCGCGGCTGCTCCATGGCACGCGCGTCTCGCTCGGCGTCGGCGCGGCGGCGACGGCGATCGCCCTCGCCGTCGGGCTCATGGTCGGCCTGCTCTGCGGCACGCTGCGCGGCGCCGTCGACCTGGTGCTCATGCGGGTCGTCGAGGTGCTGCTCTGCTTCCCGCACCTCTTCCTCGTGCTGATCGTCTTCGCCTACCTCCCGCACTCGCGCACGACGATGATCCTCCTGCTCGGGCTGGTCGGATGGACGACGACCGCGCGGCTCGCCCGCGGCGAACTCTTGCGCCTGCGCGATCAGGAGTTCGTCCTGGCGGCCCGCTCGCTCGGCGCCTCGCCGCTGCGGCTCGCGCTGCGCCACCTGCTGCCCAACGCGCTCGCGCCGGTGCTCGTCGCCGCGACCTTCTCCGTGGCGGGCGCGATGCTCGCCGAGTTCGCGCTCTCCTGGCTGGGGCTCGGCGTCGCGCCGCCGACGCCGTCGCTCGGCCGCATCCTCGCCGAAGGCCAGCCGCTGATCGCGCGCGCCCCCTTCCTCTCGCTCGCTCCCGGGCTTCTGATCTTCGCCGTGGTGACGAGCTTCAACGCGTGGGGCGAGGCGCTGCGGGAGGCGACGACGCCGGAGTTCTCGGCGTCGCGGCAGGCCGCGGGAGGGAGCGCCCCGTGAGCGCGCCGCTGCTCGACGTCGAAGGGCTGCGGGTCGAGTTCGCCGGCGAGCCCGGCGCGGTGGCGGCGGTCGACGGCGTGAGCTTCACGATCGACGAGGGGCAGGCGCTCGGGCTGGTCGGCGAGTCGGGCTGCGGCAAGAGCGCCACGGCGCTCGCGCTCCTGCGCCTCCTGCCGGCGGGCGGGAGGATCGCAGGCGGACGGCTGCGGTTCCGCGGCGTCGACCTGCTCGAACTGTCCAACGAAGAGATGCGGCGGCGGCGGGGACGGGAGATCGCGATGGTCTTCCAGGAGCCGGCCGCGGCGCTCGACCCGCTCTTCACGATCGCCGACCAGGTGGGCGAGGCGCTCGAGGTGCACGAGGGGGCGAGCCGCCGCGAGGCGCGCAAGGCGGCGATCGCGCTGCTCGAGCGGGTCGGCATCCCGGAGGCGGCGCGCCGCGCCGACTCCTATCCGCACGAGCTCTCGGGCGGCATGCGCCAGCGCGTCTGCATCGCCATGGCGCTCGCGTGCCGGCCGGCGCTGCTGCTCGCCGACGAGCCGACGACGGCGCTCGACGTGACGGTGCAGGCGCAGATCCTGGAGCTGCTCGCCGAACTGCGGCGCGAGCTCGGCATGGCGCTCCTCCTGATCTCGCACGACCTCGCGCTGGTGGGGGCATCCTGCGACGATCTCGCCGTCATGTACGCCGGGAGGATCGTCGAGCGCGGACCTGCGGCCCGCCTGCTCGAGCGTCCCGCCCATCCCTACACGCGCGGACTGCTCGCGTCGCGGCCGCGGCTCGACCGCGCGCTCGCGGCGGGCGAGCGCCTGGCGGCGATCCCCGGCACCGTCCCCGATCCGCGCGCCTGGCCGCCAGGCTGCCGGTTCCATCCGCGCTGCCCGATCGCGCGCGAGAGCTGCCGGAGCGAGGTGCCGGCGCTCGCGGCCGTCGCCTCGTCGGCCGTCCACGTCGCCGCCTGCCCCTATGCCGACGAGGCGGCGGGAGCGGCGCGATGAGGGCGTCGGAGCCCGCGCCGCTGCTCGAGGTGCGCGAGCTGCGCGTCCATTTCCCGCTGCGCGGCGGGCTCTTCGGTCGCGCGCGCGGGATCGTCCGGGCCGTCGACGGCGTGAGCTTCTCGATCGCCGCGGGCGAGACGCTCGGGCTCGTCGGCGAGTCGGGCTGCGGCAAGACGACGCTCGGACGCGCCGTGCTGAAGCTCGTCGGCGTGACCTCGGGGTCGGTCCGTTTCGAGGGGCAGGACGTGCTCGCGGCGCGTGGCGCGAAGCTGCTCGGGATCCGGCGGGCGATGCAGGTCGTCTTCCAGGATCCCTGGTCGAGCCTCAACCCGCGCATGACCGCGGGCGCGATCGTCGCCGAGGGGATCGAGATCCATCGGCTCGCGCGAGCCGCCGAGAAGCAGCGGCGCGTCGCCGCCCTGCTCGAGCAGGTCGGCCTTCCGGCCGACGCCGCCGGAAGGCTCCCGCACGAGTTCTCGGGAGGCCAGCGCCAGCGGATCGCCGTCGCGCGCGCGCTCGCCGTCGAGCCGCGCTTCGTCGTCTGCGACGAGGCCGTCTCCTCGCTCGACGTCTCGGTCCAGGCGCAGATCCTGAACCTGCTGCTCGAGCTGCGCGAGCGGCGCGGGCTCGCCTACCTCTTCATCTCGCACGATCTCGCCGTCGTGCGCACGATGAGCCGGCGAGTGGCGGTGATGCACCTGGGCGAGATCGTCGAGATCGGCCCGGCCGACGAGGTGCTCGCGCGGCCGCGCCACCCCTACACGCAGGCGCTGCTCGCCGCCGTGCCCCGCCCGCGAAGCGACGGCGAGCCGCCGCGCCTTGCGCTTCAGGGCGAGCCGCCCTCGCCGATCGATCCGCCGTCGGGCTGCCGATTCCATCCGCGCTGCCCGCTCGCGCGGGCAGAATGCCGCGCGGCGCCGCCTCCGGTGCGGACCGCGGCGCCCGACCACGAGTACCGCTGCATCCTCTGAAGCCCCGCCCGCGGAGCGCCGCGCGAATGGCCGAGCCGCAACGCCTCTTCACCGTCGCCCGCGCGAACCGCGCGCTGCCGCTGGTGTCGCGCGTCGTCGACGACGTGGTGGTCAAGTTCGTCGAGCTGCGCCGCCTCGACGGCGAGCGCAAGGGCGCGAAGCACGAGCACCTCGAGACGATCGAGCGAAAGATGTTCGACCTCGAGGGCGAGATCGAGCGCCACGTGCAGGAGCTCTCCGCGATCGGGTGCGACCTCAAGGATCCGCAGAAGGGGCTCCTCGATTTCCCCGCCAAGAACGGCTCGCGCGCCATCTGCCTCTGCTGGATGAAGGGCGAGGCGCGCGTCGAGTTCTGGCACCCGCTCGAGACCGGATTCGCCGGCCGCCGTCCCGTGAGCGAGCTCCCGCCGGAGACGCGCGGCGAGGCGTGAGCGCGGCGGCGCGGCGAGCGTGAACGGTGGACGGGCGGGAGGGGCGGGCGAGACGTGCGCGTCGAGGGGGAACCTCGCGCAAGAAGCAGGAAGCACGGTGGCGCTCGGCGCGAAATCGCTGGTCGGCCGGTCGCGGAAACCCGTTCAGCTCGCGACGCGATTTCGAGCCCCCTCGACCCGCACACCTCGCCTCCCTCGCCGCCCCGACCACCGTCTTCGACCGCCCCCCGCCCGCGGAGCTAAGGCGGCACGCGAACGGCGAAGTCGCGGCGGAGGATCTCGATCAACTCGTCGAAGGTCGTGATCTCGTAGCGAGGCGCCGTCTTCCCGACGGCGTCCTTGTGGCGCGTGCCGCGGCGGCTGCGGACGGTGACGATGCCGAGCGTGTTGCAGGGATCGACGTCCTGGAGCGGATTGTCGCCGACGTACATGACCTCGGTCGGCTCGACGCCGAGCGACGTGCAGGCGGTGGTCCAGAGCTTCGGGTTGGGCTTGCCGATGCCGATCTGGTCCGAGATGAAGACCGCGTCGGAGCGGAAGTAACGGTAGAGCCCGAGACGGATCAGCTTCTCCGACTGCTTGGTCTGCAGCCCCGCCGACACGATGCCGAGCGCGAGGGGCGTGCGCGCGAGCCGCCGGAGCGCGCCGGTCACGTCGGGGAAGGGGCGCAGCTCGAGCGACTTCGTCTCGTGGTAGCCGATGACGCCGGCCGCCACGAGCACGGCCGGATTGACGCGCGGGTAGGCCTTCTCGCGCGGGAGCCGGACCAGGAGCTTGTCGAAGTGCGAGGCGTAGTTGGAGCTGAACTCGTTGATGACCTCGGTCAGCTCGGCGTAGGCGGTCTCCTCGTCCACCGCGAGCCCGTACTCGATCATCGTCCGGATCGCGTTGCGCCGCGCCCTCTCCGCGAAGTCGGAGGTCGAGAAGAGCGTGTCGTCGATGTCGAAGAGCAGCGCCTTGAGCTTCTCCGCCATTCCGGAGCCCTCGGACGTTGCGGCGCTACCGGACCGGGGTGGCCTCGCGGAACTTCGAGAGGTCGCGGATGTTGGCTTTCACCAGGATCACGAGGCTGCTCGCCTCGTCGGCGACGCCCTTCTGGCGGAACAGGATGCCGACGATCGGGACGCGGGCGAGCCACGGCACCTCGGCGCGGCGGTTCACGTAGTTCAGCGTCTTGAGCCCGCCGAGGATCACCGAGCCGCCGTCCGGGACGAGCACCGTGGTGTTCGCGTTCTGCACCTCGAGGCGCGGGAGCTGGAAGGTGACCGTGTCGGTGAAGCCGCCGAGCGTCGTCTCGAAGATGTCGATCGGGCGCTGCAGCTTGGCCACCGTCGTGCGCACGTCGAGCGTCACGTACTTGCGGTCGTAGGAGATCGTCGGCCGGACGTCGAGCACGACGCCCTCCTGCAGGATGCCGATCTCGGGATTGGCGATGAAGGCCGTGTTGGCGACGTCGACGTCGAAGTCCTGCAGGAAGGAGACCTCGTTGATGACCGTCACGTAGGCGCGCTCGGTGTTGAAGACCGTGAGCTCCGGCGCCATGACCTCCGTGGCGTTCGCCGACTTGTCGACCGCCGTGATGATCGCGTTCAGCTGCGTGTCGTCGAGGATGCCGAACTGGAACGAGCCGCCGCCGGCGGTCGACAGGATCGAGCCGAGCGGGTTCTCGAAGAAGTTCTCCGTCCGGCCGCGGATGTCGCCGTCCGAGTTGTCGTTGAAGAAGATGCCCGCCGAGGGCGACGCGGAGCCTGTGATCCCGGTCCCCAGGTTGTCGAGCCCGCGGCTCGCCTGGTCCTCGCCCGCGACCGTGGTGTCGTCGTGGGTGACGCTCGTGCCGAAGACGCCGCCCAGTCCGCGGAAGTCGACGCCGACCTCCTGGACGAAGGCGTCGGTGATCTCGACGAACCGGCTCTCGAGCTGGACCACCGTCGTGGTGAACCGGCGCAGGTCGTTCAGGAAGGCCTCGATCTCGTCCTGGACCTCCGGCGTGTGGATGACGAGGATCTGGTTGCCGGCCGCCGATTCGATCGAGAACTTCTTGTCGCCGAGCTCCCACGTCTCGCGGGCGACGTTTTCCTTGATCAGCGTGATGATGTCCTCGGGCGTGATCTGCACCACCTTCTCGAGGTCGGCCGAGAAGACCGACGTCTCGGCGTCGTCGCCGTACTCGCCCGGCAGCGCGATCTTGTTGATCTCCGGCCCCTTGAAGTCGGTGCGGCCGAAGGTGAGGTCCTGGATCGCGTGAGTCCGGATCACCGTGGCGCCGAAGGCGTCCTCGAGCGTGGTGATCTGCACGACGCCGTTCTTCACGGTCCAGGCGTACTTGTCGCCGAGCCTCCGCGTCACGATGGTCAGGATCGAGTCGAGCGGCAGGTTGGTCAGGTTGGTCAGCGTGACGAGCGTGCCGGCCGACTCGAGCTCCGACTGGACCGCCGGCGTGGCGAGGATCGTGATGCCCGAGAAGTTCGAGAGGACGGTGCAGACAGTCTTGAGCTCGTTGTCCTCGAAGTTCACGACCGGGATGCGGATCGTCTTCAGCATCTCGCGGACGCGCGCGTCCTCCGCCGAGGCGGCCGAGTCGCCGCCGGCGCCGGTCGCCGTGCGCGAGCTGACTCTCGCCCAGTATTCGGCCGACGGCGGCGTGAGCCCCTCCGAGTAGGAGATGCGGAGCTCGTCGATGTCGTTCTTGAAGCGACGGAAGGCGTCGCCACGGGTCTTCTCGAACTCGGCCATGCGCGCCTTGCGGCGTCCCTCGTCCGCGGTCCGCCGCAGCTCCTTGGCGACCGTCAGGCTCGGCTCGAGCGCGAGCACCTGGTCGGCGAGCTCGATCGCGCCGACGTAGTCGCCCGCCTCGAACTTGAAATTCGCGCTCTCGAGGAGGTTGGCGATGCGGTCGCCGTGACGGGCGCGCTCCGCCGACTCATCCTCCTTGATGCGTTCAACCGCCTCCTTCAGCTTCGATTCGCGGTCGCTCTTGAGCGACTCCTCGCGCTCGCGCCGCGCCGCGACGAGCGCCTGCTCATTGCGCGCGGAGAGGTCGCCCCAGTCGACGTCGAGCGACGACCACCGGATCGACTGCTCCACCCGCTCGAACCAGCGGATCGCCGCGTCGAACTCACGCCGCGCACGCGCCTCCTCGCCGAGCCGGTTGTACTCCTCGGCCTCGAGGCGGAGCTGCTGCTTCAAGGCGTGCGACCGCGACTCGGCGACCTGGCGCGTCGTGCCGATGTCGCCGGGCCGCTCGCCGAGCAGCTCGAGGACCTCGTTGTACTGGGCGAGCGCCTCGACGTTGCCGGGGTCGAGCGCGAGCGCCTGCTCGAGTTGGGTGCGCGCGTCGGCGAGGTTGCCCGCCTCGCGGAGCGACTTCGCGTTCTCGAGCGCGGTCGTGAGCAGCAGGTCGCGCTTCTGCTCGGCGAGGCTCCTGCCGCCGCGCTCTTGCAGGCTGGCCGTCGAAGCCGGCCCCGTCGTCGAACCGAGCGCCGCGGCCGGCGTCTCGACCTCTGCCTCCGGCGCGTTGGCGCCGTGATCGGCCGAGGTGCACGAGGTTCCAGATGTCATCGTCGACATCGTGGCGAGGAGCAGGATCGCCGGCGCGTGGCGCAGCGTCCTGCGGGCGGAGCTCAGCATTGCTCTTCGTCTCCCGACTTTCAGCGTCGTCGTTCGAAGCGGTGCGACGCGACGACCCGCGCATAGGGCTCGAATGCGGGGGCCGAGAGCGAGCGGCCGGTCGTCGAACGCCTCGGTCCCGGGTCCGACGCCCTGCCGGCGCCCGGGAAAGAGCGCGGTAGGTTAGGAGCGTGCGGAAACGTGGTCAACGCAAAAGACTCGTGCTTAAGTCGTTCGTTCACGCGGGGTTAGCTGGCGCGAAGATCCGAGTGAGTAGCGACCGCTGCACGCGCGGTAACGCCGGCCGCGGCGGCGTTTCAGCCGCTCGAGGTCGAGCGCGACCCAGGGTGGCGGCGACGGACCGCGAGCGAGCGAGAGCAGCAGGCGCTCGACGTCGGCGGCCAGCCTGGCGTCGTCCGGGTCGAGCTCGAGCGCGCGCAGCAGATGGGAGCAGCCGAGCTCGAGGTCGTGGCGGGGATTCAGGCGGCCCGCCCGCTCCTTCTCGACCAGCAAGCTGCCGAGCAGGTGCTCGACCGGGGCGCGCTCGCCCTCCGCGGCGAGCCGGGCGAGCGACGCGAAGGCGGCGTCGAACTCGCCGGCGAGTCCGAGCGCCTTGGCGTGGAGCAGCGCGGCGCCGACGTAGCTCGGCTCGACGGCGAGCAGCGCCTCGAGGTCGTCCGCCGCCCGCCTCGCCGCTCGGCCGTCGCGCGCGCGGCCGTCGAGCTCGAGCCTTGCGCGCGCGCGGAAGAACCGCGCGGCGCGGTTGCCGGCGTCGCCGTCGAGGACGCGGGTGAGGTCGAGCTCGGCGCCGGCCGCGTCGCCACCCTGCAGCCGCTCGACCGCCGCGACCACCGCGTCGATCTCCGCTCGCCGCTGAAGCGGCGAGGGGAGCGCCGCGTTCTGGCCGAACGGAAGGAGCGCGTGGCGCGCGCGATCGGCGGCGCCGCCGACGTAGCCCAGCGAGACGAGCGGCGCGAGCGACGGCGCCGTCTCGTCGGCCGGCGCTTCGGTCGAGCGGGCCGTGACGAGCGCCGCGCGCAACGCGGCGAGCGTCTCCTCCGGCGGCGGGCTCGCGCCTGCATCGACGAGCAGCCGCTCGTCCGACTCGCCGGCGACGACGCCCAGGCCGTCGATCGAGTCCGGCACGTCGGCGCCCGCGCGGACGAGCGTTGCGCCGTCGCATCGCACGCCGGTCGCCTGGGCCCAGCCGAAGGCGAGCGCGCTCGCCAGGCTCTCGACGTAGCAGCTCTCGGGCGACGACGTCGGGTCCTGGAGCGCCCGTCCGTCGAGCGCGGGTGGCGGCTCGACCGCGAGCTCGCGCAGCAGCGTCGGCAGGAGGTCGACCATGCCGACGAGACGCGCGCCGTCGCAGGCGCGAAGCCCGGCCGGCGGCGACGTCGCCTCTCCTTCGATCTCGGCGAGCACCATCGGCACGTGGAGCGTCGACTCGAAGATCTGGTGGCCGTGCGTCCGCTCGCCGTGATCGCCGAGCCCTTCGCCGTGGTCGGAGACGACGGCGAGGAGGCAGCGCTCGCCGCTCGACCGCAGCGCGGCGATCAGCCGCGCGAGCTCAGAGTCGACGAAGGCGACCTCGCCGAGGTAGCGGGCGGCCGGATCGCGCGCCTCGCCGGCGACGAACGGGTCGGGCGGGGCGTAGGGCTGGTGGGGATCGAAGTAGTGGACGAAGAGGAAACGGCGGCGGCCGCCGGTCGGGCGCTGCCATGCGGCGAGCGCGTGGTCGGTCACCTCGCGGGCGTCGCGTTCGGCGAAGAGCGTCGCGCCGGCCGCGCCGCGCGGCGGATCGTCGTAGCGCTCGAAGCCGCGCTCGAGGCCGCAGCCGCGAGCGAGCGGCTGCCCGCCGATCACCGCGTCGTTCGAGAAGCCGCGCACGGCGAGCCACGACGCGAGCGTCGGCACGTCGCCGCGCAGCGGGAAGGGCGAATTGTCGTGGAGTCGCAGCGCCGGCGGGAGCCGTCCGGCGAGCAGCGTCGCGTGGGAGGGCAGCGTGAGCGGCACGTGCGCGTGCGCGTTGCGCAGCACGAGCCCGTCCCGCGCCAACGCGTCGATCGTCGGCGTCCGGGCGCGGCGCGGACCGTCGCCGAGAAGGCAGTCGGCGCGCAGCGTGTCGATCGAGACGACGACGAGATGCGAGGGGGCGGCGTCGCGGCCGCGCCGGCAGCCGGTCGCGGCAGCAAAGAGGACGAAGCCGGCGGCGAAAACGAGGCAACCGGCGCTCGCGCGCCGGCTGCCCGTTCGGTTCGATTCCAGGGATCTCAGAGCGAGCGGCATGGAGCCGCCCTCGCGGCGATCAGCTGTCCATCGGGGTGCCCGCGAACGTGATGTCGGTGAATCGCGCGCGCAGGCATTCGTTGATCACCTTCACCGCGTCGATGTAGAGCGTCCCCTTTCCGGGGTAGAGCGTCGCCTTCGCCTCGGGGTTCGCCGCATGCACCTTCGAGATCGTCTCGTAGAACTCCTTGAGCCCAGCCATCTTCTTGCTCTGAACGCGGATCGTGATCTGGCCCTCGGTCCAGACCCACGGCGTCTTCTTGTCGATCGTCTGGTTGCCGCGGGTGATCTGGATCTCGATCTTCTCGAGCTGCTTGTCGATCGGCGTCGCGTTGACGCCGACGTCCTTCGGCAGGTAGGCCGGGATCTTCCCCTCGAGCAGTTTGAAGTTGATGTTGCAGAGGAAGAAGATCAGCAGGTTGAAGACGCAGTCGATCATGGGCGTCATGTCGAGCTCGAACGTCGACTCCGCCATTTCCTTGTTCTTGGCGCCCATGGTTCACTCCAGGTCCTTCATGCCGGGGGTCTCCTTCGCGTGGAACCCCGCCTTGTCCTCCGAGCAGGCGAGCTCGACCTTGTAGATGCCGAGCCCCTTTTCGCCGCAGAGCTGCATGATCTTCTGCACGTGCTTCATCTCGGTGCCGCGATCGGTCCGGATCAGGATCGGCTTGCTGCACAGGCCGCCCGCCTCGCGCGGATAGAGGTCCGACCAGGTCTTGAGGTCGAGGCGGAGCGAATCGATCGCGAAGGGACGGCGCTTGACCTTGATGACGCCCTCGAGGTCGAGGTTGACGACCTTGCGCCCCTTCTCGTTCTTGTCGTCCTTCTGGAACTCGGAGGCGCGCGGGAGCGTGACCTTCTCGAGCTCCTGCTGGCCGAGGTCGACGACCAGGATGAAGAAGACGAGCAGGTTGAAGACGCAGTCGATCATCGGCGTCATGTCGAGCTTGATCTCGCCGCTCGCGCTGGCGCCGCCGCTTTTCTTCATGGAGAACCTCCCGGATCAGGAGCTCGCCGTCGCGTCGGCGACGGCCCGGACAAGAGCGTCACGCCGGAGAACGTCACGCCGCCGCCTTGGTTCGGAAGCGCTCGAACAGCTCCTCGATGATCGTCCCGACCTCCATCGTCGTCCTGATCACGCGGTTGCGGAAGATGACGAAGCTGAACGAGAACGGGATGGCGATGCACAGCCCGTAGAGCGTCGTGATGAGCGCCGCCGAGATGCCTGCCGACAGCATGGACGGGTCGGCCTGGCCCTTGGTGGCGGCGATCGTCTTGAACGCCACGATCATGCCCTGGATGGTGCCGAGCAGCCCCATCAGCGTGGCGACCGAGCAGATGAACGAGATCCAGCCCACGCGCGTGTGGAGCTTGATCGACTCTTCCTCGGTCGCCTCCTCGAGCGCCTTCTCCATCACGTCGTAGCCGTGGTTCACCTTCGAGAGGCCGGCCGCGACGATGTTGGTGAACATGTTCGGCTCGGCCTCGCAGAGGTCGACGGCCTCCTGGTAGTCGCCGGCCTCGAAGAGCGCCTCGATCTCCTCGACGATCTCCGGCGGGCAGAGCTTCTGCCGGCGCACGTTGACCGCGTTGTCGATCGTGAGACCGAGCGCGACCACCGACACGACGAGGATGAGGTGCCCGATCGTCCCGCCGTCGCGCAGGATCTCGGAGACCGTGAAGTGAATGTCGACCTTCGCACCCGAGGCGTCGGCCGCCCCCTGGCCCACCGCGACGCCCGGCACCGCGAGCACCGCGGCGAGCGCCAGCGCGGCGAACCCCAGCTTCTTGACCATCATGAAGAGTTGCTCCTGAACGATTCGTTCGCTTCTGACCCTGGAATCGCCGCCGTCACGACGGCGTGGAACCGCGGAATGGGGGAACTCGCGCTCGCACGTCACTTGATCTCCGCGCGCGCACGATCGGCCCACGGCGTGTCGCCGTAGCGCTCGATCACCTCGGCGAAGTAGTCGGACGCCTTCTTGCGCCCGTTGGGCTCGGCGTCCTTGAGCGCAAGGACGCTGCGGCCGAGGAAGTAGGTCGCGCGCGCCGCCTGCTCGTGGACCAGGTAGTAGCGGACGCGCACTCGCGCGAACTGATCGAGCGCGTCGTGTGACTTGCCTTCCTCGAGAAGCACCTCGCCGATGCCGTTCAGCGCGGAGGCCACGACCTCGGCGGTCGCATTGCTGCCCTGCGCCACGCGCTCGAAGAACTGCTTCGCTTCGAGGTACTTCTTGTCGCGCAGGAGCGTGGCGCCCTGCGAGAGCTGCGCCCTCCCCACGATGGCGAGGAGGCTCTGCTTGACGTTCTCGTCCTTCTGCTGCGCCGCGTTCGACTCGGCGAAGCTTCCGGCCTGCGAGTAGGCCGCGGTCGCTTCCTTCGTCATCCCGTTGCTCGCGAAGGCGTCGGCCTTCTTCACCTGCGCCTGCGCCTCCCAGAGGATGCCGAGCTTCTTCTCGCGGGCCACGGTGGCGAGGCGGTCGTAGACCGCGGCCGCGCCGGTCGCGTCGCCGCTCGCGGCGAGAGCGTCGGCCTGCCGCTGCAGCGCGTCGGGAAGGAAGCGGCAGTCGGGCGAGTCCTTCAAGAGCTGCGCGAAAGTCGCGGCCGCGTCCTTGAGCTTGTTCGCGTCCTTCGAGCCGAGCATTTGCAGCGAGACGCCGAGGTAGTAGTTACCGTAGACGGCGATCCAGTTGTTCTTCGTCTTCGCCTTGAGCGCGAGCCGGAAGCTGTTGGCCGCGTTCTCCGCCTCGCCTTTCCGGAGGAGCTCGCGTCCCTTCACGTAGGGCTCGGGCGCGTCGTCGTACTGGATGTCGGCGACCAGCGCGGCGTCGAGCTCCTGCGGCTGCGGGACGTTCTCGAGCTTGTACTTCACCTTGCCGACGTCCTCCGAGAGGACGGAGCCCTTGAACGGGCGCTGCGCGCCGCGCTGCAGGATCTCGTCGGCCGCAGCCCCGGGAGCGAGCAGCACGGCCGCGAGCGCAATTTTCACGAGTCGGGTCGGCACGAGGTCACCTTGGGAGCACGCCACGGGCGGCTCGGACGAAGCGCGGGAGTCTATGGCGGTGCAAAGCTCGGTCAATCCCATCATGAAACGGCGGCTCATCGCTCAGCGCAGCCGCTCGCGCAGGTAGTCCCAGCGCCGCTTCCAGTCCTCGCCGCCGAGGCGGTCGAGGAAGTCGGGCTCGCCCTTGAAGAACTCGATCACGATCGAGTCGAAGTTCTTCATCAGGGTCTGGGCCTGGGAGAAGTAGGAGGGGTCGACCTCCTTGGCCCGGTAGCGGCAGAAGATCGTGTGGAACTTCGCCTCGCACCAGGGCGCCGTCTTCTCGTCCTCCGGCTTGAAGCCCTGCGTGGCGATCTTGTCCCAGAGCTCGATCGCGTGCTTGTAGTCGCCGGAGCCCGGCACCTCGACCGCCTTCTTGTCCACGACGTCAACCCACCCGCCATAGCAGAGCGCCGCGGCGCGCAGCAGCGCCGGATCCTTCGCGTAGTGGATCTCGAGCTCCTTGTAGAGCGGCGCGGCATCCACGAACTTGCGCTGCTTCACCACCACCTCGGCGAGGGCGCGCTTCACGCGGAGGTCGATGGTCTCCTTGTACTGCGCATCCTTGCCGAAGACGTCGATCGCCTTGCGGTAGATCTCCTCGGCCTTCGCCAGATCCGCGATGCGCGCATAGGTGTCGGCCGCGGAGATCAGGTTGTTGAAGCTGTTGTACGCCGTCGCGCGGCAGTAGGTAACCATCAGCTCGGCACCCTTGGCGAGCAGCACCTTCTGCTTCGTGACGTCGGTCTCCTTGTCGCCGGCGCCGAGGTACGCCTTGGCGAGGTAGAAGCCGGCCGAGGGCCGCCACTCGGCGATCGCGCCGCTCGAGATCTGCTTGGTCACGTCGTTGAAGAGCGCCTCGGCCTCGGCGAGCTTGTTAAGCGCGAGCAGCGCCATGAGCCGCCGGTAGTTCACCTCGGGATAGAAGGACTTCTGGTTGGGGTAGTCCTTCTCGAACGACTTCAGGACGTCGAGCATCTTCTCGTGGTGGGCGAGCGCGAGCAGGTACTCGGAGCGGTAGTAGGTCGACTCGGTCCGGCTGACCTCGCGGTTGACGATGCGCGCCTTCTCGGCCGGCGGCTCGTGCTCGCGGGCGTACTTGTCGAACCCGTCGAGCGTGCGCAGCGCCGCCTCGTACTTCTTCGCGTCGACCGCTCCCTGCTCGCCTTCGCAGCGCGCCAGCAGGATCTGCGCCCGATCGTAGTTGGCGTCGTCCTGCTTGATCGAGCCCACCTTCGCGGCGCAGTCGCTGAACGCCTTCGCCTTCTCCTCCTTTTTCGCGTCGTCGATCTGGCGGGCCTGCTCGAACTCGTCCTTGGTGACCAGGTAGAGCGTGTTCTTGACGTTGTAGTCCGACGCGAGCCTGCGGAGCGCGTCGTCCTTCGCCTTGCGGTCCTGCGCGTCCTTCGTCTCCTTGAAGCGCGTGACCAGCGTGGTGTACCAGGAGATCCCGATCTCCTGGACCGCCTCGTCGTCGAGCGCGTCGTGCTTGCTGCCGAGCACGGCGAGTCCCTCCTGGAAGCACATCGCCGCCTCGACGGTTCGGTTGAGCGTGCGGTAGCAGTTGCCGATGTCCTTCCAGCACTCGACGGCGACCCTGGTGCGCTCCTTCGCGTCGGCGATCTGATCGACCACGCCGATCGCGTTGTGGTAGGACTCGATGGCGTCGAGGAGCTTGTTCTGGCGGCGCGCCGCGTCGCCCGTCGTGATCCAGGTCGATGGCGGCAGCTTGAGCCCGCCGCCGCTGCCGGTGTCCTTGCGCACGGCTTCGGCGATCAGCTCGCCCGCGCGCTGGCCGACCTCGTTGTTGGCGTTGCGCTTGGCGACCTCCTCGAGCAGCGACATGCCGCTCGAGTTTCCCGCGCGGAAGCGCGCCATGCCGAGCTCGAGGAGGAAGAGCTCGCCGAAGTTCGCGCGCTTCGCGCCGCGGGCCGAGTACTTCTTGTAGTAGCCCTCGAGGCGCGCGGCGAGCTTCTCGATCTCGGCGTTCTTGCTCTGCTTGACGAAGACCTTCGCCAGCTCGAAGTAGGTCCGCTCGACCATCTTCGTGACCTCGGCGACGTACTCGGGCGGGAGGTCGGGGTTGCGGTCGATGGCGAGCGGCGCGCCGCCGCCGTTCTCGCTGTCGTCGATGATGTACTCGAGGTTGGCGATGCCGTCGTCGACGTTGTTCAGCTCGATGTTGGCGAGTCCGTTGTAGAGCGTCACCTCGAGGGCGCGCAGCGTCCCGTTGATCTCCCAGAGGTAGGCGGTCGCCTGCTCGAGGCACTTCTTCAGGTAGTCCTGGCGATTGACGTCGTTGTCGGGGTAGAGCTGCGCCCACTCGTAGAAGGTCGCGGCGAGCTCGTAGACCACGTCGTAGGCGTCGATCTTCGCGATCTCCTTCGGACCGCGCGCGTCGGGATCGTCGGGGTCATCCTCGTCCTCGGGCATCGCGTCGAGCCGCCGCTTGCGGTCGTTGAAGAGCCCGTTCAGCTGCTTGATCGCGTCGCGGAAGGCGGCCTCCGCGGACGTCTTGCTCGCGGCCGCGTCGACCCCCTTGGCCGCGAGCTCGCCGAAGAGCGCGCCGAGCCTGCGCTGGCACGCGGCCGCCTCGCCGCGCGCGTCGGAGGCGTTCTTGTGGTCGGGGCCGATCTTCCCGAGGAACTCGTTGTAGTGGGTGATCGCCGCCTTCAGCAGCGCGACGCGGCCGTCGGCCGTCGTGTCGTACTCGCCGCCCACCTTCTCGATGAACGCCCGCGCATACAGGCAGGCGAGCCGCTCGTCCTGCGAGAGGTCGCCCTTCTCGAGCTTCTGGATGTACTCGGTCGCGAGATCGAAGAGGCGGTAGCGCGCCATGTCCTTGGCGAACGCGATCTCATCCTGCGTTTCCCACGACTGCGCTCGTGCGCCGGTGGCCAGGACGGCGAGCGCCAGGGCGGCGAGCGTCCCTCGGATTCGACGCGACATCGTCATCCACCTCCGCAAAGCAGGGCCGCCCGGGAGGAGGTCGCTCCCCCCGGGCGGTCGGCTCGGTCCAAGCGTTTCGAGAACGTCCGGCGCAACTACCACGTCCGGGCAGAACGAGGGTGGGAGCCGCCGGTTCGGCGAAGCCGGTCGTCGCGGCCGCTCGCCGCAGAGCTCGAGCGGTCACTTCCGGGCGACGGCAGGCTCGAGCTCCTCCGGAATGATGATCTTGGCGCGAACCAGGATCATCACCTTCTTCTTGCTCGTTTCCGTTCCCTTGCGGCTGGCCAGGAACGAGACGAGCGGGATCTCCTTGATCCAGGGCAGGCCCGAGTCGATCCGCTTGTCGACCAGCGACTTCATCCCGCCGAGCATCAGGGTCGCGCCGTCGGGGATCGTCACGGTCGTGCGCAGCCGCTGGATCTGCATCTCGGGGAGCTGCAGCTCGACCTCGTTCCCGACCGCGAGCGACGTGCGGAAGGTGGCGATCGGCTCGAGGAGATCGAGCAGCGTCGGCCGCACCTCCATGGTCACGAAGCGGCGATCGGACGAGACGACCGGACGCACGTCGAGCGTCGGCCCGTCGCGCAGCACCGCGACGATCGGGTCGGCGATGACGGCGCCCTGCGCGATCTCGACCTCGAAGTCCTTCACGTAGCTGATGTGGTTCAGGACGTTGATGTGCGCGCGCTGGCCGTTGAACACCGTCAGGTTGGGCGCGTGGATCACCTCGCTCGTGCTGGTCTTCTGCACGGCGCGCAGGATCGCCTCGGAGATCGTGTCGTCGATGAACGTGAACTCGATCGACGCGCCGCCCGACGCCTTGAAGTTCTGGTCGCCGAGCGTGAGGTCGTAGAGGTTCTCGAGGCGGCCGCGCAGGTTGGTCTTGCCGCCGCGGTCGGTGAAGAAGGCGCCGGCGTCGTTGCCGGTCCCGATGCCGTCGGGGCTGCCGGGCGTGCCCACGCCGCCCGAGCCCGGCGTGCCGAAGTCGTCGAGCACGACGTTGGGGATCGACGCGGCCGCCGCCGAGCCGTTCTGGCCGTTGAGCCCGCGGAAGTCGACGCCGATGTCCTCGAGGAAGCGGTCCTCGAGCGAGAGGAAGCGCGTCTGGATGTTCACCATGGTGCGGGCGTTGGCGCGCAGATCGTGCAGCAGCTTCACGATCTTGTGGTGGACATCGGCCGTCTGCCGGACGACCAGCGCGCCCGACGCCTGCAGGTTGATCGTGACGTCCTTGTTGCCTTCCCAGGTCGAGGGGTCGATGTTGTTGGTGATCAGCTCGCGCAGCGCGTCGCCCTCGATCACCGTCACCTGTGGCTCGCCCGCCTCGGGCGGCTCCTCGGCCGCGGCGCCGGACGGCGAGAGGTTGAAGTCGGTCGACGGGAAGTTGGCGACCTTGCTGATCAGGTCGCGGACGTCGTAGATCTCGACGTACTCGCCGCCCTTCGCCTGATCCTTCGAGATGAGGTGCACGACGCCGTCGCGCACGACGTAGTTCACGCCGTACACCGTGGCGATGAGCTCGAGGGCGTCCTTGGCCGGCAGCGACGCGACCTTGAGGCTGTAGCCGGTGTCGGTGCCCGCGTCGAGCACCGCCTGGTCGATGATGAAGTTCGCGCCCGTGCTCGCGCGCAGCCACTCGATGGCGTCGGGGAGCTTCGTCTCCTCGAAGTTGAGCTCGATGCGGGTGTTGTTGAGGATGTCCCAGATCCGCTGGTCCTCGGGCTTGATCTGCTCGCCCTGCAGGCGGAAGTGGATCGGGCCCCGATCGGAGATCTGCTCCCACTCGGCCTTCGTCGGGAACGAGAGGTCGTCGAGCACCGGCGTGTTCATCAGCGCGATCTGGTCGAAGACCTCGCGCCAGTGGTCCTTGAACTGGATGCGGTACTGGTCGGACTCCGTCGAGTGGAGCGCCTCGAGCGCGGTCTGCTTGAGCTCGGCCGCATCGGTGTGGCGCGGCTCGAGGTCGAGGATCTGGTCGCAGAAGGTCGCCGCCTCCTTGTAGCGCTCGGCGTAGAAGGCGTCGTTCGCCTGGCGCAGGAAGCGGTTCACGAGGTTCTGGGCGCGCTCGCGCTCCTCGCGCTCGCGCTCCTCCTTCTCGACGAGCGCCCTCTGCTCGCGGGCCGCCGCGACGTCGCGCTCCTGCGAGGCCTTCGCGGCCATGAGCTCGGCGATGCGATCGTGCAGCCCCTGCTCCGTGATGCCCGACTCGGTCGCGCCGCCGAGGTAGGGGTTCCAGCGCAGCACGAGCTCGGCGTCCTGCAGCGCGCGGATCGCGCCGTCGAGATCGCCGGCCGCGCGGGCGCGCTCCGACTCGGTGACCTTGTCGTCGACCTCGAGCCGCGCCTGGACGCGGCGCACCCGCTCCTGGTCGGCCGTCGCGCGAGCGACGTCGCCCACGGTCGTCGACTTGCGGCCGAGCTGGACCTCGACGCGGTCGAGCAGCTCCTTCACCCGCGAGTCGCCCGGATCCATCTCGTAGGCGTCGAGCAGCGCCGAGCGCGCCGTCTCGAGGTCGCCCTTCTCGAGCGCCGCCTGCGCGTTCGACATGAACCCTTCGACGAGCGTGCGCACCTTCTGGTCGTGCAGCGTCGCCGCGCCGCCCTGGGCGGCCGCTCCGCCGCCGCCGCTGCGCATGTCGGGGCCGGTCGGCACTGCCGCGACGGCCGGGGCCGCTCCCGAGCTTGCGGGCGCTCCGTCACCTCCCGACTTGCAGCCGCCGAGCAGGGCGACGGCCAGCGCGCCGAGGAGAGGGGGGCTCGTACGCATCGTCAGGTTCTCCGAGAGGCTGTGGGCCCGGGAGCGGGCGGAATCGCGGGTCGAATCGGGGTGGAGTCTGGAATCGGGATGGGATCTATCGGGGCTCGGCGGACGAGATCGTCCGGGTCGCGCCCGACGGCTCGCTCAGGATGACGGTGAGCGTGCGCGTCGGCACGGAGACTGGTTCGGTGCGGAAGGTGGGGAGGCCGGTCGCCGGGTCGAGGCGGCGCTTCCCGTCGGGGAGGAATTCGGGGCGCTGCGTCGAGGTCTCGAGCTGGCCGTCGACCCAGCGCAGCTCGCGGACGGTGAGCCCCGTGTCGAGCGTGAAAGGCTCGTCGCGCCCCTCGAGAGTCCGGCGGCTCTCCGCGGTGATCCGCGTCCCGACCCCGACGTCGAGCGTCGACTTGCGCCACTGCCCGTCGAGCCAGGCCGAGAGTTCGAGGCGTGCCGAGTCGTCCGTCCCGTCGACGACGGCGAGCAGGTAGTTCTCGAGCGTCTCGGCGGTGATCACCGGGGAGCGCTTGCTTTCGATGAGGGTCGGCAGGTCGCCGATCGTTCCTTCGAGCACGGTCGCCACACAGTAGAAGAACCGCTCCCGCCAGAGAGGCAGGTCGCGGTCCTGGTACGCCGTCCGAACACCCTCGAAGGTCGTGAGCAGCGTCGGCTCCTCGCCTTCGCGCCAGCGGTATACGCGGAAGCCGAGCCGCAGTAACGGCTGGTCGCGCAACGACGCCCGGACGGCGTCGAGGTCGGCAGGAGCTGTCCACTCGACCTCGATCTCATCCCGCGTCGCCTTCGCGGTCACGGCGTCAGGCGGCTTGAGAGTCCGCTCGATTTCCCCTTCACGCTCGCTCTTCTGTCGGAAGAGCTCGATCTGCGCGTCGGAGAAAAGGAGCTCGCTCTTGAAGCGCAACCCGGCGTCGGAAGGAACCCCGACGAGCTCCGCCGCTTGCGCCCCCGAGACGACTCGGCTCGGAAGCGACTCGCGCCGGACCTCGACTCCGGCGCGCAGGAGCTCGTCGAGCTCCCCTTGCCGGCTCTGGAGCACCTGCCGATCTTCGTGGCTGGTCCAGGAAAGGAGGGCGGGAACCGTAGCGGCGCTGAGAAACGCTGTCAACAGCAGCGCCCCGCGGCCGCGCGGCCACGGCGAGCGGGCCGGCGCGGGGGCCGGCGCCGGCGCGCGACCATCGTCGGCGTCGAGTGGGCCGCTCATCGCGCCGCGCCTCCGTCGCTCGCGTGCCGCTCGAAGTTCACGACCAGCCGCAGCCGCACGGGCGGCGCCGGCAGCGATTTGGCGTCGAGTCCCCACTCGCTCGGCGGCAGACGGCGGAGCTCGAGGCGGCGAAGGCGGTTGGGCGCGGCCGCGTCGCCGCGGGCGAGCAGACCGCAGTAGAGCGCGACGGCGTCGCTCAACGCCAGGTCGGCCTCCAGCCTCAGGACGAGCAGCCCGTCATGGGCGCGCTGCAGCGTCGCGTCGGAGATCCTCGCCGCCGCCACGGAGCGCAGCGCCGCGAGGAGGTGGCGGACCGCGGCGGCCCGCTCGGCCTGCTCGGCGAGGAATCCCGGCTCGCTCGGGAAGGGCTCGCTCAAGGAAGGCGACGCGACGCCAAGCCGCGCGAGCGTGATCCCGGGGAACATCTTGAGCTCGGGCGGAAGCGCGAGGAGCGCCTGCGCGATCCGGTCGCGCTCCTCGCCGACCGACTCGGCGCTCGGTCGGGCGGCTCGCGGCAGCAGGTAGTCGGACGGCCGGCGCGCGTCGGCGAACCACTCCCTGCGGAGCGCCGCGGCCTCCTGCTCGAGCTCGCGCGCCGCCTTCCGCGCGCTCGCCACCTCCTCCTCGCTCGGAGGCGCGCCCTCCCGCTTCGCGCGTTCGATCCCTTCGTCGAGAAGCGAGCGGAGCGTCGCTTGAAGCTCGCGCACCTGCCGCAGCCGCGGCCGCGTCCGCTGCCAGAAGTCGACGCTCGTGAAGGCGAGCGCGGCAAGCGCGAGGACGAAGGTCGCGCTCCTCACGGGCCCGCCTCCTTCGCGTGGACGACCGCCCGAAGAGTGACGAGCAGGGTGCCGTGCTCTCCCTCGCGCGTCTCGACCTGCGTGACGGTGACGCCGGCCCGCTTCTCGAGGAAGCTGCGCACTCCCTCCGCGGCGCCGGCAAGTCCCTGGTCGACCTCGACGACGAAGCTCGCCTCGTCCTCGCCGTCGCGCGGCTCGAGGTCGAACTCGACGAGACGGAAGAAGCGCGCCGGGTCGGAGAGCGCCTGCAGGAGCCGGCTCGGGAACTCGAGCGCTCGCCGCAGCCCGGCGGCGCCGTCGAGCAGCCGCTGCGACTCCTGGGCGGCGGCGAGCGCGCCGTCGCGCGCTTCGTTGAAGTCGGACCGCGCGCTCCAGCGGACCTGCTTCTTCGCCCGCTCGAGCTCGCCGTCGAGGCGGCCGACCTCGCGGTCCGCGAGGAGCCGGGTCGAGAAGAGCCCGAGCGAGAGGATCAGCAGCGCCGCCGAGAGCGTCGGCAGGCGGCGCAGCTCGCGACGCGCGCTGGGCACGGCGACGAGCGAGTCCTGCGCACCGTCCTTCGAGAGCGCCGCGATCGCCAGCCCGAGCGGCGTCCCGTAGTGGAGCACGTGGTGGCCCGAGCCTCTCACGGCCCGCTCGCGGACGACGACGTGCCTGGGAGCGTGGGGGATCAGGAGCTCGACACTGAAGCGCTCCTGCAGCGCGCGCCTGAGCTCGTCGTGGCGCGCCGCGTCGCCGAGCAGGAGCACTCGCTCGAGCGTGGTTCCGTCGTGGGCGCCGAAGAGGGCGCGGTGGGCCGTCTGGTGCTCGCGCACCACCTGGGCGGCGAGCCGCTCGATCTCGCTCTGCGGCGGCTTGACGCCGGGCTCCGGCTCGTCGAGCGTCCCGCAGCCGAACGGGAGGCAGCGCCAGCGCGGGCCGCGCTCGCTGAGGTAGACGAGGGTGGTCGCCGTCCGATTCATCTCGAGGACGAGGCGGCGGCCCTTGATCGGCCACTCGAGCTCGGCGTAGCGCGCGAGCGCGAGGGGGGCCGGCAGCAGCGCGTCGATCGGCAGCCCGAAGCGGCGCACGTCGGCGACGAGAGTCTGCACGAGCTCGCGCCGGTGGGCGTGGAACTCGACGGCGAGGCCGCCCTGTCCGCTGCGCTGCGGCGCGGTCGTGCGCACAACCCACGGGTCGCGCGTCCCCCGCAGCGCAAGGTGGAGCTCGTAGTCGAAGAGCGTGGTCACGCGGCCGGCGTCGTCACCGGGGACCTCGAGCCGGCCGTGCTTCGACCCGAAGACGGGCATGGCGACGAAGAGCGGATCGAGCAGCGTCGAGCCGCGCGCGATCCTGAGGTCGGCCAGCGCGCGGCCGACGCTCTCGTGGAGGTGGCCGACCAGCGGCTCGGCCCCTTCGCCTTGCGGCGAGATCGGCTGGTCGACGACGTCGAGGACGTGGAAGGTCGAGCCGCGCCGCTCCACCTGGACGGCGCGCACCGATCCGCCGGTCAGGTCGACACCCCACGCGCAGGGACGGGTGAAGGGCAACTCCGCCTCCTTCAGTCTTCCGGTCGGTTCAGCGGTCGGCGACCGGCCGGCCGATCAGGCTCGCCACGAGCTTGAGATCCTCCCACGCCTCGCGCTTCGCCGGAGGATTCCGCAGCAGGTAGGCGGGGTGGAAGGTCGGCACGAGCGCGATCCCGCCCGCCTCGAGCCGCCGGCCCCTCACGGAAGAGATCGTTTTCACCTCGGGTAGGAGGGCGCGCGTCGCAGGCAACCCGAGCGTGCAGATCAGCCGGGGTCTGAGCGCCGCGATCTGCCGCTCGAGGTAGGGCATGCAGGCGCCCACTTCGTCCTGCTCGGGCGTCCGATTCTCCGGCGGCCGGCACTTGACGATGTTGGCGATGTAGACCTCCTCGCGTCGGAGGCCGATGGCGTTGATCATCTTGTCGAGGAGCTGTCCGGCCCGGCCGACGAACGGCCGGCCGGTCCGGTCCTCGTCCGCGCCGGGACCTTCACCAATAAACAGGATGGGAGGGTCGAGCGCCCCCTCGCCGGGAACTGCCTTCGTTCGTTTCTCGCACAGCTTGCACTTGGTGCAGGCGGCGACTTCCTGAGCGATGGCGGCGAGCGTCGCGAGCCGCGACGCGCTGCTCTCCCGCGTCGACGAGACCGTCGCGAAGAGCTGCTTCGAGATCGCCGGCGCGCCAGGTCGTGCCCCGGGTCGCGCCGATCGTCGCGAGTCCGGGGCAGTCTCGCGAGGAGTCTCCGCGGCAGCGACAGCGCGAGTCCCCTTCGCCGCACCCGCCGGCGCGGGCCACCGCTTCAATCCGGCGCGCCGGTGGACGAGGAGCTCGAAGCGGATCCGTTCGCGTGCCGGGTCCATGGGGGGCGCGATGGTAGCGTCGGAGCCGGCGGATCGGGTCGAGACGGCGCGAGGACGATGGCGAGCGGCGCGAGGTCCGGAGCGATCGAGACGACCGTGGTCCGCCGCGGTTCGCTCGTCGGTCCCGCGCTCTTCGCGGCCGCGCTCCTCGTGAACCTTCCCGCGCTGCGCCACTTCGCCTGGCTCGATCCCGGGTCGAGGGAGCGCGGCGAACTCGTCCCTTGGGCGCTGCGCTGGCTCGTCGCGCCGCTTCCGGCGTCGGCGAAGGGGATCCTCGCGCTGCGGCTCCTGCTCTGCGCGGCGATCGCGTTCGGCGGAGCGCGACTCTGCTCCGCCGCACGCCGATTCGGCGCCGGTGGCTTCGCGGCCTTCGCGGCGGGCCTCGCCTTCGTGGCGGCGAGCGCGACGGGCAGCGTCCTCTGGGACGCGAGCGGCCGGCCGTTGCTCCTGATCAATCTCCTCTGGTTCGTCGCCGTCGACCGCTGGCTCGCGGAGAAGGGGCGAGTGACGGCGGCCGCGCTCTGGGCCGTGCTCTCGGCTGGAATCGTGAGCGCCGTCCTGCTCAGCGTCGGGCTCGCGTGGCCGATCGGGCTCGCGGGAGGAGCGAGCGTCGCCGGCGCGCCTGGTCTTGTCACGCTCGGAGGTGAAGCCGTTCAGAGCGGCCTCGGCTTCCTCTGGCCGCGTCCGTTCCTGGCGGCCGGCGTGACGAGCCTCGTCCCGCTCGCCGTGCTGATCCCGGCCGTGGCGGCGATCGCCTGCGCCCTCGCGCTCCTGATGCGCGCGGCGTTCCTCGTCGCCGCGGTCGGGCTGCTCGTGGTCCAGGTCGTCCCGTTCGGAGGGGGCGGCGACGTCCGCGTCGTGCTTCGCGGCGCGATGCCGAATGCGCGCGCGGCGGAGCTGCTGTCGGCGCTCGACGAGTCGACAGCGCCGCTCGAGGAGGCGGTCGTCGCTGCGCACGCCTCGCCTTCTGCTTCGCTCCCGAGCGAGGTCGAGCAGCGTCTCGGCTTCGCCGCCGCCGACCACCTCGAGCGCGATGGCGACGAGGAGGGGGCGCTCGCGTGGCTCAACCGCTGGCTTGCCGCGCGGGCGACGCACCCCTCGCTCGACGCGCTGCCGCAGCTCCACGCGCGCCGCATCGCGCTCGAGCTCAAGCTGCGCGGGCCCGAGGCGGCTGCGACGACGCTGACCGACGAGTCGGCGCGGCTCGGTCACGATCGCGGCTACGTCGGCGCCGTCGCCGCCGTGATGGTCGACGCGCTTTGCCGGTCGGCGCGCGACCCGCGGTTCGTCGCCACCGTGCTGCCGCTCATCGAACGGCTGCTCGAGCCGGCCGCCGCGAGTCCCGAGTCGGCGACCTGCGACGAGCTCTGCTGCCTGGCGCTGCTGCGAGCCGGCGAGGCGCGCTTCGTCGACGCCGTGAAGCTTGCCGAGCTGGCGACGCGGCGCGATCCACGCAGCGCCCGGCCCCACGTCGTGCTGGCGCGCATCTACCACGGCCGCGGCGAACGGGAAGCGGCGCTGGGCGAGCTCGCCCTCGCCCGGAACATCGATGCGCGCGACCCGTCGGCGAGGCTCCTGCGCGGCCGGATCCTCTGCGGCAGCGCCGACTTCGCCAGGCAGGGGGTCGACGAGCTGCTCGGGGCGCTTGCGACCGCGCCCGCGCTTCCCGGCGCCCGCGAGGAGCTCGACGACGGGCTCGCCGCGGCGACGACCGTGCTGATCGGCCGCGACCAGAGTGACGTCGCTGAGCAGCTCCTCGAGCGGGCCGTCGCCGCCGTCGGCCGCCGCGCCGCGCTCGTCCATCAGCTCGGCAAGGTGGCGGCTCGCCGGCGCGAGTTCGAGGCGGCGGTCGCGCTCCTCGAGGAGGCGTTCGCGGCCGCGCCGTCGGCCGCCGAGCTGGCGAAGGACCTCGCCGAGGCGCTGCGCGGCGCCGGCTACGCGCGCCTCCTCGCCGGCGACCGCACTGCCGCCGCGCAGAAGTTCGAGCGCGCGATCGAGGTCGCGCCGGCCGACGTCGACACGACCGCGATGAAGGCGGTCGTCGAGTCGTGGCAGGCGCGCGGCGGTCCGGAGCACGAGCAGGCGGTCGCCGCCGCGCGCGCCGCCTTCGACGACGGGACGCGGCTATACGCCGCCGGCGACAAGGAGGCGGCGTGTCACGCGCTCGCGCGATCGATCGAGCTCCTGCCGCAGAACCCGCTCGCCTACGTGAACCTTGGGCGGATCGAGCTCGAGCTCGGACGGCCGAAGGAGGCCGAGGGGTCGCTGCGAACGGCGATCGCGCTCGGCCTCGAGCTTCAGATCGACGTCGAGGACGCGTGGCCTTTCCTCGTGCGCGCACTCATGGAGCAGAAGGACGACGCTGCGAAGGTAGGCGCCGCGATCGACGACTACCTCGCCCGCCACCCTCGTGGTCGCCACGCCGAGAGCCTGCGCAAGCTGCGCGAGGGCGGGCCCTGAGGCGCGAGCGCGAGGTCGCGCGACGCGCCTCGTAACATCGCCACGATGCTCTACCTCGATCACGCCTCGACCTCGTTCCCGAAGGACCCGCGCGTGGTCGAGGCGGTGGCGCGGGCGCTCGCCGATCCGGGTGTCGCGCCCGATCGCGGCCACTCGGAGCGCGGCCGCGCCGCCGGCCGCATCGTCGACGAGGCGCGCGCTCTCGTCGCGACGCTGCTCTCGGTTCCGTCGCCGCAGCGCGTCACCTTCACGCTCAACGCGACCGACGCGCTCAACCTCGCCATCAAGGGCTGCCTTCGCGCCGGCGATGAGGTGGTGCTCACGCAGGCGGAGCACAATTCGGTCGTGCGGCCGCTGCACGGTCTGAAGCGGGCGCTCGACGTGAAGCTCCGGGTCGCGCCGGCTGACGAGCGGGGCCGGGTCGCGGCCGCCGAGGTCCTGAAGCTCGTCACGCCGAGGACCCGGCTCGTCGTCATGGCGCACGCCTCGAACGTGACCGGCGCGCTCCAGCCGGTCGGCGAGGTCGGCCGGGCGCTGCGCGCGGGCGGCCCATCGGCGCTCGATGCGCGGCCGCTGCTGCTCGCCGACGTCGCGCAGAGTGCCGGCTACCGGCCGCTCGACGAGATCGCCGCCGTCGCCGACCTGATCGCGGGCGCCGGCCACAAGGGACCGGGCGGGCCGCTCGGGACCGGGTTCCTCTGGGCGCGCGAGGGGGTCGAGCTCGCGCCGCTGCGCGAGGGCGGCACCGGCGTGAAGAGCGAGGAGCCGCTCCAGCCGAGCGACTATCCCGGCGCGCTCGAGGCCGGCTCCGCGAACGTGCCGGGGATCGCCGGTCTCGCCGAAGCGATCCGGCTGCGCCTCGCAGACGGCGGGCTTCAGACGGTCGCCGCCGCGCGCCGCGCGATCGGAGCGGAGTTCCTCGCGCGCGCGGCCGAGCTCGACGGCGTCGTCGTCTACGGACCGCAGCGACCCGACGAGCGCGAGCCGGTCTTTCCCGTACGCGTGCGCGGACTCTCGGTCGCCGAGGCGGCGGTCGTGCTCGAGCGCCGCTTCGGCATCGAGCAGCGCGCCGGACTCCACTGCGCGCCGGGAACTCACGTCGCTCTTCAGACGGCGTTCGAAGGTACGCTTCGCCTCTCATTCGGTTCGCGGCCCGCGTCGAGCGAGGTCGCGGCGGCGATCGCGGCGCTGCGCGAGGCGGCTCGCGCCGTCTGACGGGTCGGCGACCGGAAGCCGCGAGAGGGCGACGATGAAGGTCACGCTGGGGGAGGCGGGCGGGCTCGCGCGCGAGAGGACGCCGCTGCTCGGCGTCCTCGTCGCCTCGGGCGAGCTCGGCGCGAAGTGGCTGCCGGCGCGTCTCGTCGCGGCGACGCGCGCTCCGATCGCCGCGAAGGACTTCACCGGCCGTGAGCTCGAGACGTCGCTCGCCTACGAACCGCGCGCCGGGTCGTCCGCGAGGGCCGCGATCCAGCGCGTCCTCCTGGTCGGGCTTGGCGACAGGAAGAAGATCGGTGCCGACACGCTGCGGCGCGCCGCGGCCGCCGTCGTCCGCCGCGCGCGCACCCACAAGCTCGGAAGCGTCGCCATCGCGCTCGGCGAGCCGCCGATCGCCGCCGAAGCGGCCGGCCGGGCGCTTGGCGAAGGAGCGCTGCTCGGCGGCTACTCGTTCCACGGGCAGAAGAGCGAGGCGCCGCCTCGCGCCGTGCGTGCTGCCACGATCCACGTCGAGGCGAGCGGCCGCGATCGACGCGCCTTCGCCGCGGGAGTTCGGGCCGGCGCCGTCACCGGTGCGGCCCAGGCCTTCGCGCGCGACCTCGGAAACCAGCCGGCGAACGTGGCGACGCCGAGCTACCTCGGCCTGCAGGCGCGGCGGCTGCGGCGCGGCGTGGCGATGCGCGTCCGGATCCTCCGTCGGCCGGAGCTCGAGCGACGCCGCTTCGGCGGGCTGCTCGGCGTCTCGCGCGGCTCGGCCGAGCCGCCGCTCTTTCTCGAGCTCGAGTGGCGGCCGCGGTCGTTCCGGAAGACGGTCTGCCTCATCGGCAAGGGGCTGACCTTCGACAGCGGCGGCATCTCGCTGAAGCCGGCGCAGAACATGGAGGAGATGAAGTTCGATATGTGCGGCGGCGCGGCGGTGCTCGGCGCGATGCGAGCCGTCGCCGAGCTCAAGCCGAAGGTCCGGGTCCTCGGGCTGGTGCCGTGCTGCGAGAACATGCCGAGCGGACGGGCGATCAAGCCGGGCGACGTGGTCACGAGCTTCGGCGGGATCTCGGTCGAGGTGGTGAACACCGACGCAGAAGGCCGGCTGCTGCTCGCCGACGCGCTCGGACGCGCGAGGGAGCTCAAGCCCGACTACACGATCGACCTGGCGACGCTGACCGGAGCGTGCGTCGTCGCGCTCGGCCATCGCGCGACCGGACTCTTCTGCGGCCACGACGAACTCGCCGACCGGCTGAGAAAGGCGGGCGAGGAGGCGGGCGAGCGGCTCTGGCCGCTGCCGCTCTGGGACGACTACCTCGACGAGATGAAGTCGACGGTCGCCGACGTGAAGAACTCGGGCTCGCGCTTCGGCGGCGCGGTGACGGCGGCGGCGTTCCTGAAAAAGTTCGCCGGCGACCTGGTCTGGGCCCACCTCGACATCGCCGGCACGGCGTGGGACGCGCCGCGCAACGAGCTCTACGACGGCGGCGCGAGCGGCGTCGGAGTGCGCACGCTGCTGCGCTTCATCGAAGGAGTGGAGCGGGAATGAACGACACGAAGGTGCTGATCCTCGGGTCGGGCGCGGCCGGCTGGACGGCGGCGATCTACGCGGCGCGCGCCAACCTCGAGCCGATCGTGCTGCACGGGCCGCAGCGCGGCGGACAGCTCACGCTGACGAGCGAGGTCGAGAACTACCCCGGCTTCGACCACGGCATCCTCGGCCCCAAGCTCATGGAGATCTTCGAGGCGCAGGCGACGCGCTTCGGCACGAAGGTCTTCCAGACCTGGGCGACCGGGGTCGAGCTCCGCCGCCGGCCGTTCGCCGTGAAGACGGCGACCGAGGGTGACTTCACCTGCCGGACGCTGATCGTCGCCACGGGCGCCGAGGCGCGCTGGCTCGGGCTCCCCTCGGAGACGCGCATCCGCGACGCGGGCGGCGGGATCTCGGCCTGCGCCACCTGCGACGGCTTCTTCTTCAAGGGCAAGGAGCTGGTCGTGGTCGGCGGCGGCGACACCGCGATGGAGGAGGCGACCTATCTCACGAAGTACGCGACCAAGGTGAACGTCGTCCACCGCCGCGACACGCTGCGCGCGAGCAAGATCATGGTCGACCGCGCGACGAAGAACCCGAAGATCGCGTTCGTCTGGGACAGCGAGGTCGTCGACGTGCTCGACACGAACGGCAACAAGAAGATCCGCGCCGTCGTGCTCCACAACCTGAAGAGCGGCAGGAAGAGCGAGTTCGCGTGCGGCGGCCTCTTCGTCGCGATCGGCCACAAGCCCAACACCGAGCTCTTCGCCGGCCAGCTCGACCTCGACGCGAAGGGCTACCTCGTCACGAAGCCGCGCTCGACGCACACGAACGTGGAGGGAGTCTTCGCGTGCGGTGACGTGCAGGACTCGGTCTACCGGCAGGCGGTGACGGCGGCGGGAACGGGCTGCATGGCCGCGATCGACGCCGAGCGCTGGCTCGAGGCGCACGCCGCGCACTGACCGTGAAAACGGTACTGTCTCGCGCCTCGCGTCGCGAAGAGGCGTGCGAAAAGGCGACGCACTCGGCGGCATAGCCAAGCGGTAAGGCGACGGATTGCAAATCCGTTATTCCCCGGTTCGATCCCGGGTGCCGCCTCCATCGAATGCAAAGGGTCGCTGCGGGATACGATGCCGCCGTTCGATCACCGGGAGGGCGCGCCATGAAGACGGTGGCGGTGATGAACCAGAAGGGGGGCGTCGGCAAGACGACGACGACCTGCAATCTGGGCGCGGCGCTCGGGCTCAAGGGGCGACGCGTCCTCGTCGTCGATCTCGACCCTCAGGCGCACCTCTCCCTCCACCTCGACCACGACGTGAACGCCGGGAAGCCGTCGATCTACGAGGTGCTGGTCGAGGGGTTGCCTGCCGAGCAGGCGATCGTGGCGACGGCGTCGCAGAACCTGGCCTTGCTCCCGGCCCACATCGACCTGGCGAGCGCCGAGCTCGAGCTCGCCGGCGAGATCGGGCGGGAGACCGTCCTCAAGAACGCGCTCGCCGACCTCGCGCAGAAGGAGCGCTACGACATCGCGCTCATCGACTGTCCGCCCTCGCTCGGCCTGCTGTCGCTCAACGGCCTCACCGCGGCCGAGGAGGTGCTGATCCCGCTGCAGGCGGAGTTCTTCGCGTTGCACGGCATCCGCCGGCTCACCGACGTCATGGAGAAGCTGCGCCGGCGGCTCAAGCGCGGCGCCGATCTGCTCGGGATCGTCCTCTGCCGGCTGCAGACGACGACGCGCCTCGCGCGCGAGGTCGAGGAGGAGGCGCGCAGCCACTTCGGCGCCCGCGTCTTCAGGACGGCGATCCGCCAGAACGTGCGGCTCGCCGAGGCGTCGAGCCACGGCCAGACGATCTTCGCCTACGACGCGGCGTCGCAGGGGGCGAAGGACTACGCCGCGCTCGCCGACGAAGTGCTCGCGGCCTGGGCCGCGCCAGCCGCCGCAAACTCTGCCGCGCCAGTCGCTGCACCCGCCGCCGCTTCGGCCGCGGCCGCCGCGAGTTCCGCCTCGCCGGTCGTGCCGCAGCCGTCCCGCCCGCCGTAGCTCGCTCGGGCGAACGGGAGTTCGGAACTCTTTTCCACGGCGTCCGTGGCGACTCGCTCCTTCACCCGCCGGGGGGGTGATCTCGATGGGAGGAACGAGAACTCCCTCCACGGAGCCCGCAGATGCACGCCGCGCTGATCGCAACGCTCCTCCTTGTGCAGCAGGGATCGCACGAGGCGGCCCCGAAGTCGTCGAAGCCGGCGGTGACGTCGGTCCCGGCCGCGAACGCGGCGCCGGCCGCCGCGAAGCCGGCCGTCACGAAGCCGCTCACGATCCCGACGCCGAGGCCGCGCGAGACGGCGACGCCGAGCTACCGCGTCGCCCTCCGGATGAAGAACGGCCGGCGCTTCGTCGGGCTCGTGAGCCACGACCGCGCCTTCCAGTCGCTCGTCCACGCCGGCGCGCACCACGGCGACGCCGCCTACAAGCGGGAGGACCGCTTCATGCTCCGCTTCGTCGACGGGCTCGACGGCGACGTCGAGCTCTCGTGGAGCCAGCTTGCGCGGCTCGAGGTGCGCGAGATCCTCGAGCCGGCGTCCGTGCGCGGCATCGAGGAAACCTACGCCGGCGCGCGCGCGGCGCGCGAGGCCGAGAAGGAGAAGGCGCTCCAGAAGGCGCTCGACGAGGCGACCGCCCCGGCCGCCGATGCCGAGACGAGCGAGCCGAAGGAGGGCGACGCCGCGGCGCGCACGCCCGAGCCGAAGCAGGACGCGGCGATCTCGCTGCTGACGGAGTTCTCGCCGGAGCACGGGTGGACGCCCGAGAGGAAGAAGCAGGTCGAGTGGCGCCGCACCGTGGTCGGCGTCTTCCCCGACGCCGCCGAGCAGCGCTTCCTCGACGTCTACGACCGCTGGCTGCCGCTCTACGAGCAGCAGTTGAAGGAGGCGAGGCAGCGCGAACTGGAGAAGGAGGCGGCGAAGAGCGGCAAGGGCGAGGCTCGCGGCTCGCGCGCGAAGAAGGGCGACGCCGACGGCGAGCGCCCGAAGGAGAGCGAGAAGCCGGCGCCGCGCGAGCCCGTCAAGGAGGGGTCGAGGGAGCCGGAGGCGCCGCCGGCCGAGACGCCGGAGGATGGATCGGAGAAGGAATCGGAGGAGAAGCCGGAGAGCGCGCCCGCGACCGAGCCGGCGAAGGAGCCTGCGCCGACACCGGCCGAGAAGCCGGCCGACGACGGCAAGACCGGCGGCGGCCGCTCCTGACCGACGCGCCGCGTCCGTCGTCGTCGATGTAGATTCGCCCGCTCATGGCGAGCGGGAACGATCGACGGCGCTCGATCGAAAGTTGGTGGCGCGACGAAGCTCTCGCGCCGTCGCCGCCGGTGCTCGGCCCGCTCCTGAGTTGCGCGAGCGTCGTCTACCGCGGCGGCCGCGCGCTCCATCGCGGGCTCTTCGCCGCGCAGATCCTCCAGCGCCGGCGGCTTCCGATCCCGGTCGTCAGCGTCGGCAACCTCGCGGTCGGCGGCGTCGGCAAGACGCCGTTCGTCGGCTGGCTCGCGCGCGAGCTCGTCGCTCGCGGTCGGCGCGTTCTCGTCGTCGCGCGCGGCTACGGCAAGGCTTTCGGCGCGCGCCTCAACGATGAAGGGGAGTGGCTCGAACGCGCCGCGCCCGGCGCGAGGATCGTCCAGGCGCCCGATCGCTTCCGCGCCGCGACCGAGGCGCTCGCCGCAGCTCCGGCCGACATCGCGCTGCTCGACGACGGCTTCCAGCACGAGCGGCTCGCGCGCGACCTCGACGTCGTCCTGCTCGATGGACGCGCCCCTTTCGGAAACGGCCGGCTGCTGCCGCGCGGGCCGCTGCGCGAGCCGCCCGCGGCGCTGCGCCGCGCCCGCTTCGTCCTCGTGACTCGCGCCGAGCTCGCGCCCTGCGGCGCCCTCGAACAGATCCGTGCGCGGGTCGTCGCCCTCGCGCCCGCGGCCCGCTTCGGCGTCGTCTCCTTCGAGATTGCCGCGCTGCGCCGCGGGAGCGGACGCGAGCCGCCCGACGCGCTGCGCGGCCGCGCCGTCGTCCTCTTCACGGGGGTCGGCAGTCCCGAATCAGTCCGGGCGAACGTGGAGCAGCGCGGCGCGACCGTCGTCGACGAGCTCGCCTTCCCCGACCACCACGCCTTCACGCGCGAGGAGCTCGAGCAGGCGCGGGCGCGAGCGGCCGGGCTCTCGGCCGCGCTCGTCGTCACCGAGAAGGACGCCGTGAAGCTCGACCGCTTCGGCGCGCCGGAGCGCTACCTCGTCCTCGAGCAGCGGGTCGTCGTCGCGGACGGCGGGAGAGAGCTGATCGCCGCGATCGAGGCGCTCAGCTCTTCGGCTTCCCCATGATCCGGGAGGCTCCCCAGAGGACGAGCACGAAGAGGCTCACGAAGATCAGCTCCGCCGGCGCGTTGCCGCCGCCGCTCGACTCGCTCAGGAGCGTGAAGGTCAGGAAGTCCATCGAGGGTCCGGGAAGGCGGCGCGCCGGTCGTCGTCGGAACCGCGCGTCGAGCGCCGCGGGAAAACGAAGGCGCGTAGCATACCGGCCTCGACCTCTGGAGCCTGCTTGCGCGTCGCGAGAGTCATCACCCGTCTGAACCGCGGCGGACCGGCGCGGACGCTGCTCGCGGTCGAGCCGCTCCTGCGCGAGATGGGCGTCGAGTCGCTGCTGCTCGCGGGCGAGACGGAGCCGGGCGAGGAGGATCTCACGGATCACTTCGAGCGAGCCGGGATTGCGGTTCGACGGATTCCCGGCCTCGTCCGCTCGATCCGCCCGTTCGCCGACCTCGCCGTTCGCCGCCGCGTCGCGCGCGAGCTCGACGACTTCGCGCCCGACCTCGTCCACACCCACACCTTCAAGTCGGGGTGGGTGGGGCGGACGGCGGCGACGAAGCGACCCTTCCGCCGCGTCCACACGTTCCACGGTCACCTCTTCGAAGGCGCCTTCCCCGGTCCGATCGGCCGCCTGCTCGCTGCGACCGAGCGGCGGCTCGCCCGCCGGACCGACCTGCTGATCGCGGTGAGCGAACGCGTTCGCGCCGACCTCTGCGATCGCTGGCGCGTCGCGCCGCGCGAGCGCACCGCCGTCCTGCCGGGCGTCCTCCTGCCGGAGCTTTCCGTGCCGGCGACCTCCGCGGAGCGGGCGGCCGCGCGCGCCCGGCTGCTCCCCGCGGTCGGACCGTGGCTCGGCACGCTCGCCCGCCTCACGAAGGTGAAGGCGCCGCTCTTCGTGCTCGACGTGATGGCGGAGCTCCGCCGGCGCCGCCGCGATGCCCGGTTCGCCTGGGTCGGCGACGGCGACCTGCGCGACCGCTTCCTCGGCGAGGTGGCGCGCCGCGGCCTCTCCGAATCGGTCCGCTTCGTCGGCTGGCAACACGACGTGCGAGCGTGGCATCTCGCGCTCGACCTCGAGCTCCTGCTCTCCGATCAGGAAGGGCTGCCGCTCTCGCTGATCGAGGCGACGGCGCTGCGCGTGCCGGTGGTCGCGACCGCGGTGGGTGGCGTGCCGGAGCTCGTGCGCGACGGCGTCGACGGCCGGCTCGTGCCTCCGCGCGACGTTCGCGCCGCGGCCGACGCGATCGGCGAGCTGCTCGAAGTGCCGCGAGAGCGGTCGATCGCCACGCGCGCGCCGCCGCCGCCGACCCGCCGCGCGCTCTCGCCCGCCGACCACGCGCGCCGCCTGCGCGACCTCTACGAGCAGGTGCTCGCGCAGCCGGCGATCGCGGCATGACGGTCGTCGCGCAGGCGGCCGCCGCCGCCGCGATCGCCCTGGTCGTCGCGCGGCTCGCGGCAGGGGCGCTCGCGAAACGGGCCGCGAAGCTGGCGCTCGTCGACCGGCCGGGCGAGCGCAAGCCGCAGCCGGCGCCGGTGCCCCTCGTGGGAGGGATCGCCGTCCTCGGCGGGGCGGCGGCCGGCATTGTCGTCGCCGCGTCGCTCTCGGGCGAGCTGCGCCATTTCCTCGATCCACTCCGGCTGCTCCCGCCGTTCCTCTGTTTTCTCGTCGGCCTCGCCGACGACCGCGGCGGCAAGCGGCTCTCGGCGCCGGTGAAGGGCGGCGCGACGCTCGTCTTCCTCGTGCTGTCGCGCCCGGAGCCGTGGCGCTCGCCGTCGACCTTCGTCTGGCTCGCGCTCGCGTGGCTCGCGCTGCACGCGATGAACACGGTCGACCACGCGAACGGCCTGTCGGGGCTTGTCGCGCTCGCGGCGGCGGCCGCGGCGTGCGCCGCGGCGATCGCGATCGATGCGGCCTGGCCGTCGGGCCTCGCCGCGGCGCTCGGCGGCGCGGCCGCGGGATTCCTTTTCCTGAACTTCCCGCGCGGCCGCGTCTACCTCGGCGACAGCGGTACCCTCCTGCTCGGCGGCTGCCTGGCGACGGCGCTGCTCGAGCGGAGGAGGCCCGAGCTGCTGCTCCTCGCGGCGGTGCCGCTCGCCGATCTCCTGAGCGTCGCGGTCCTGCGCGTGCGCGCAGGCGCGAAGCCGTGGATCGGCGACCGCCGCCACGTGACGCATCGGCTGATCGAGCGAGGAGTGCCGGCGGCGGCGGCCGTTCTCGGGCTCGCGCTCGTGCAGGTGGCCTGCTCGGCGGGAGCCGTGATCGCGCTCGTGCATCGCGGGACGATCGAATCGGGCGAATCGGGCGAATCGGGGCCGACGGCGCCGACGGAACCGACGGTGTGGGTGGCGACGCTCGCCGTGATCGGCGCGCTCGCGCTCGGCATGCTCTGCGTCCGGCCGGCGCGACCGCCGGCCTGACCCGCCTCGACGAGGGATCCGCGCGGACGTGGACACCGCCGAATACGACAAGATGTTCGAGGTCGAGGAGACCAACTGGTGGTACCGCGGCCGGCGGGCGCTGGTGAGCAAGTGGGTCCGGCGCCACTTTGAAGCACAGCGGGAAGCGCAGGGCCGGCGGCTCAAGATCCTCGACATCGCCTGCGCCACCGGCATGTCGTTCCGCTTCCTCTCGCAGTACGGCGACATCCGCGGCATCGACATCAGCCACGAGACGATCCGCCTGTGCAAGACGCGCGGAATCGACCGCATCGTCCAGTGCGACGCGATGAAGCTGCCGTTCCGCGAGGAGAGCTTCGACGTCGTCCTCGCGCTCGACGCGCTCGAGCACTTCCCCGACGACGAGCTGGCGATCCGCGAGATCCGCCGAGTGGCGCGGCCTGGCGCCCTCGTGCTCGTCACGGTGCCGGCCTACCGCTTCCTCTGGAGCCCGCACGACGTCGCCTTCCACCACTTCCGGCGCTACACGCGCGGCGAGCTCGGGCGCAAGCTTCGCGCGGGCGGCCTCGCGCCGCGCCGCCTCTCCTACTACTCGATGAGCGTGCTGCCCGTCGTCTTCGCCATGCGCAGGCTTCGGGCGCTCGCGCAGAAGGACGGCGCGGCGTCGCACTCCGACTTCTTCCTGGCGCTCCCGCGGCCGCTCGAGGCCCTCCTCTACGGCGTCATGCGCACCGAGATCGGCCTGATGGACGCGGTGAGCCTCCCGTTCGGAGTGTCGCTCTTCTGCGCCTCGGCTCCGGCGTGACGGCTTCGGGCTAGAGCTGTCCGAACAGGAAGCTGGCGACGCTCGACACCGGCGCCGCCTCGCGGGCGTCCTCGATGGCGCGCGCGACCTGGTCGAAGATCCGCTCGACGGTCCGGCGCGCCTGGTCGTCCGACATCAGCAGCCCCAGCACGCCGCGGCCGCGCCGAGCGCCGTCGATCAGCACTCCGAGGTCGGTCCCGATGCCGCTGAACTTCGCGGCGAGGTCGCGGAAGTCCCGCCACGTCTCCTCCGAGTCGGCGACGGTGATCTTGCCGAGCAGCCCCTCGCCGCGGCCGACGCGCGCCGCCGTCTCGGCGAGCCCCTCGACGCCTTCCTTGAGCTTTCTCGCCATCTCCTCGTCGTACACGAGCGCGTGGAGGACGCCCGGCTTCTCGCGCGCGTCGCCGAAGAGCACCTCACCGTTCTTCAGGAAGCCGACGAGACGGTCGTGAAGCTCGGGCGAGTTGAGCGCCCGGCCGATCGAGCCGTCGCCCGAGTCGGCCTTGGCGAGGAGGCTGCGGCCGGCGGCGATCGCCGCGTTCAGGTCCTCGTGCGTCTTCTTCTCGAGCGCGATCGACGCGAGCGACCGCTTGCCCTGGTCGAGGTCGGAGACCAGGTTGGCGAGGCCGCCCACGATCCGCCGCACGTCCTGGCGATTGTCGCCGAAGACCGCCGAGATCTGGCGGGCGAGGTTTGCGTCGGCCTTGCCGCGCAGGTCGGCGTACTCGGCCGGCGTGAGCAGGGGGCCGTCGCCCGTCGTCACGTCGAGCTCCTTGCCGCCGAGCAGCGAGGGGTTGCCGATGCGGATCTGGTAGCCCTGGTGGAGCGTGACCGGATGGTCGATCGTGAACGAGACGCGCAGCCGCTTCCCCGGCGGCGGATCGTCCGGCGCGAAGGCCACCTCGGTCACCCGTCCGCTCGGCACGCCGTAGACGAACACCGGGTCGCCGGAGCCGAGCCCGTCGACCTCCTCGAACCAGGCGACGAGCGGCGTCGTGTCGCGGATCGGCGTGAAGTCGCCGAGGTAGATCGTCACGACCCCGAGCACGGCGAGCGTGATGAAGAAGAAGAGCCCCAGGATCACGTGGCGGATCGCGTTCATCGATTCGTCCTCCTCCGTCGGCGTCATCCTCCATCGGCGGAACGGCCGCCGCTCAGGAAGTTGCGCACGACCGGATGGTCGCTGCGTCGGAACTCTTCGGTCGCGTCCTCGTGGACGACCCTGCCGCGGTCGAGCATGGCGATGCGGTCGCCCGCCTCGAACGCGCACGCCAGGTCGTGCGTGACGAGGATCGACGTGACGCCGACCTCGCGCTGCACGCTGCGGATCAGCCGCGCGATGTTGGTCGTCATCACCGGATCGAGCCCCGCCGTCGGCTCGTCGTAGAGGATCACCGACGGCGATCCGGCGAGCACCCGCGCGAGCGCGACCCGGCGCTTCTGCCCGCCCGAGAGCTCGGTCGGCATCTGCCGCTTCGAGCCGAGCATGTGGACCCGCGAGAGGTTCTCGTCGACCTTCGAGTCGATCTCGGCGCGCGAGAGGCGCGTGTGCTCGGTGAGCGGGAGGGCGACGTTCTCGGCGACGGTGAGCCAGTTGATCAGCGCGCTCGACTGGAAGAGGTAGCCGACCCGGCTTCGCACCTCGTAGAGCTCCGTCGAGCGCGCGCCGTCGACCCGCTGGCGGCCGACCCAGACCTCGCCCCGGTCGGGCTCGAGCAGCCCGACGACGAGCTTGAGCGTGACCGACTTGCCCGTGCCGGAGGAGCCGAGGATCACGAAAGTCTCGCCGCGACGCACGGTGAGGTGGAGGTCCTGGAGCACCGGCTTCTCGCCGAAACTCTTGTGCACGCCGACGAGCCGCAGCACCGGCTCGCGGTCGTCGGAGGGCTCGGGTGCGGGCGGCGGGGGGCGTCGGTCCACGCGGGGCTCAGGTGTAGAAGAACGACGTCAGGTAGTACCCGACGATGATGATGAGCAGGAAGCTCTGGATCACGGCGGTCCGCGTGGCGCGGCCGACGCCGATCGCGCCGCCGCTCGCGCGCAGCCCCGATGCGCAGCCGACGGTGGCGATGATCACGCCGAAGACGAACGCCTTCGACAGTCCGGTGTAGAGGTCCTTCGGCAGATCGAGCACCCAGAAGTCGGCCGAGAGCGAATCGACCACGCGCCTCATGTAGACCGTCGGCAGGATGCGCAGCCGCGTCGCGCTCACGAGGCAGCCGCCGAGCACGCCGACCAGGTCGGTCACGAAGGTGAGGATCGGCGTCAGCAGCGCCATCGCGATCAGGCGCGGCATCACCAGGAACGACTGCGGCCGGATCGACATCACCTCGAGGGCGTCGATCTCCTCCGAGACTTTCATGGTCCCGAGCTCGGCCGCCATGCCGGAGCCGACCGACGCCGTCAGGATCAGCGCCGTCATGAAGGGGCCCATCTCGCGGCAGAGCCCGAGCCCGATGATCGTCGCGATGCGGTCCTTCGCCCCGAAGCGGTCGAGCTCGATCCCCGTCTGCAGCGCGAGGATCATCCCGGTGAAGAGGGCGACGACGAGCACGACCGGCAGGGGACGGATGCCGCAGGTGTAGAACTGCTCGAGGACGAACCGCCGCCGCTTCCAGGCGTGATGGAGGCAGCCGGCCGATGAAAAAAACAGTTCGACCGTCTCGCCCGCGCCCTGCACGGCGCCTTCGAGCGTGCGTCCCAGGAAGCGGAAGAAGCCGATCACCGTCCGCGCGCCTCCGGAGTCAGGATCGGCATGCCGAGGAGCTTCAGCTCGGCCCCGCCCTCGCCGCCGCCGAAGCGCAGCAGCCCGAGCAGGAGCGAGTGGCTCGTCCGCCGCGCCGAGGAGTCGCGTGAGTAGAGCAGAGGGATCGAGAAGCGGCTCCGTCCGCCCCGCGATTCCCAGTCGACCAGCCGGAAGAGGGCGTTGCCGCGGCTCTCACCCCCGGGCGAAGCGCGGGTGTGCCAGAGCTCGAAGAGGGGGCCCCAGGCGGCGAGGAAGTCGGCCGTGTAGCCCTCGGCGTCGAGCGGCAGGAGGGCCGGGATCGTGAGCTCGCTCGCGCCCGCGTCATGGCGCACGCTCACGAGCGGCCAGATCCTGAGCGCGGTGTCGTCGGCGCGCGCCGGCGCATCGGGCGCGCTTTTCCAGCGGCGCTCGGCCCAATGGAATAGCGGCACGACGTCGAAGCTCGCGCGCGTCCAGTCGCGGTGGCGCTCCTCGCGCTTCCAGACGAGCGGGCCGGCGAAGGCGTCGTGGTCGATCTCCTCGCTGCGCAGCCGCGCGTAGAACGGGAAGAGGCGGAGGTAGTCGCGCTCGCGGGTGTGCTCGCGCCGGTAGAGCGGCCAGAGGAAGTCGTGACGGAAGTAGACCTCCTCGTGCGGGCGGCCCTCCAGGTCGACGACCGTCGCGCGGTCGCTGCGGAACCGGAAGAACGGCCACAGGAACGTCAGGTAGTGCATCCGCGAGCTCGTCTCGATCCCGAAGAGCGGCCAGACGGTGAAGTCGGTCGAGGGGGCCGCGGTGTCGAGGCGGTTGCGCTGCCAGTGGAGGATCGGCCAGAGCAGCGACCACTTGTCGTACTTCCCTTCGTACTTCCAGTGGCCGGCGAGCGGCAGCAAGTGCCACGAGCCGTCGCGCGGCCCGCCGTCGATCCAGCCGATGAGCGGCGTGATCGAGTGGAAGGTCTCGGGCGACGTGACGTCCTTCTTCGCCCAGTAATAGAGCGGGAAGAGGACGAAACCGGCCTCGGCGAAGGCGGCGAAGTTCTTGATCTGCCCGAAGAGCGGGAAGAGGGCGAAGTAGCTCTCGCCGGCCGACGAGCCGTTCCCGGCCCACAGCAGCGGGAAGAGCATGAAGTCGTAGTTCGAGTCGCTGCTGCTCGAGCGGTAGGTGCGCGCGAAGGAGAGCGCCAGGAAGCGGTGCGAGACCTCGTCGTTGCTCCAGCGCACCGCGTACAGCGGCGGCAGCACCTGGACGCGCGTCTGGCGCGGCGTGACGACTCGCCGCCAGAAGGGATGGAGCGCCGTCTCGCGGTAGCCGGCCATCTCCGCGTCGTCCCACAGCGGCCCGAACGCCGAGACGCGCGCGTCCTTGCCGCCGTCGCCCTCGCCCGCACCCTCGTGCACCCGCCCGACGTAGAACGGATTGGCGTCGACGTCGGAGCCGGCGCAGCCAGTCGACGCGAGCGCGGCAATCCACGAAATCGCGGACGCAGCCCCCGCGCGCGCGCGCCGGCTCGCTTCGCCCAATGCTCCCCTCCGCATGCGGACGCTGACGGCGGGAGCTTATCCGGGAAGCGCGCGCGGCTTGTCATTCCGCGGGTCGTCGGGATGATCGAGCCCCGCCTGTTCCTGGTTCTACGACAAGCGTGCCGCCTCGGCGTCCATCGGACCACGGGAGCGGAAGCATGGGGACGAAGCGGCGAGTCCTGTTCCTCCTCATCGCCGTCGTCAGCGCGATCCTTGGCGCGAACGGCGCCATCGGCGGTGGCGGCCCGATGCTCACCGTGCAACTTCCGCCCGGCACCGTCCTCCACCAAGGCCAGGTCCTCGAGTTCACGGTGCAGGCGACCTATCCGTGGGTGGCCGACGTTCGGATCTCCCTGCTCGATCCGCCGGCAGGCTGCGTCTTCACTCAGGACTCGCCAGGCACGAAGACGGCGGCAGGCAACTCGGCGACGGGAAAGGTCCGGTGGCTCGTGCCGAGCGGGCTCGGCTACACCTGGGGCCAGAGCAACGTCGGCGGGCTGCACCACCTGACGTTTCGCGCGTCCGACACGATTCATCCAGGCCACGCGCTCTTCGCGTCCGTCGACGTCCGCGTGGATGGGATGAGCACCAACACGCCGATTCTCTTCGCGGATGTCACTGGGGACGGCGTGGTCGACACCGTCGCGGGCGCGGCCCTCGCCAACGGTCCCCTGAAGCGCCACACGGACACAGGGGCCGTTTACGTCTGGATGGGCACGGCGGCTCCGACAGGCAGTCCCGACGCGACGCTCCAGCCATCCAGTCCGACCTCCAAGGACCTTCTCGGACTCGCGAACGGCCAGGGCATCCAGCTCGCGGACGTGACCGGCGACGGAATCCTGGACGTCGTCGTCGGCGCGTTTCAGGCGGACGTCGCGGGCGTCTTCGACGCCGGCGCGATCTACGTGTGGGAGGGAGGGCCGACGCTCCGCGGTACTCCAGCAGTGCACGCCACGCTCACGGTGTCGGGCGCCGTGGCGTCGGACCATCTTGGCGGCGGCAATCCGTACTCCCCGATCTTCAGCGATATCTTTGGCCAGGGAATCCAGCTGGCGGACGTGACCGGCGATGGCGTGGTCGACGTGGTCGCGGCTGCGGTCTACGCCAACGTCGCGAGCGTGATCGATTCCGGTGCGGTCTACGTGTGGGAGGGTGGAGCGGCGCTCAACGGCACGCCGGCGCCGCGGGCCACCCTCGCTGTCGCAGGCGCCGCCAACAACGACCGGCTTGGAGACCTCAGCGGCCAGGGAGTCGAATTCGCCGACGTGACCACGGACGGGATCCTCGACCTGGTTGTTGGCAACCAGCGTGCAGACATCGCGGGCGTCGCCGACGTCGGCGCGATCTACGTCTGGGAGGGAGGAGCTTCACTGATCGGTTCTCCTGCGCCGCGAGCCACGCTTTCCATCGCGGGCGCTGTCGTGCTCGACTGGCTCGGGGCGGCCGCGGGGCAGGCGATGCAGGTCGCCGACGTGACCGGTGACGGTGCACCCGACGTGGTCGCGAGCGCGGTCTACGCCGACATCGCAGGGACTCAGGACGCAGGCGCGATCTACGTGTGGCAGGGCGGTGCGGCACTCATCGGTTCGCCGGCCCCCTTCGCCACCCTGACTGTCTCGGGTGCCGCGGTCAGGGACTGGCTCGGAATCGCGGGTGGCCAGGGAGTCCAGCTCGCAGACGTCACCGCTGATGGCGTGCTGGACGTGGTGGCCGGCGCGTCCTACGCCGATGTCGCCGGAGTGACCGACGCCGGTGCGATCTTCGTGTGGAAGGGGGGTGCGACGCTCCGCGGTTCGCCGCTGCCGCTTGCAACGCTGACGGTCCCGGGCGCGAACGCGTGCGACGAACTCGGAATCGTCGGCTACAGCGAGCAGGGGATCCAGATCGCCGACGTGACTGGAGACGGCGCGCTCGACGTAGTCTCGGGAGCATCCCTGGCCGACGTCGCGGGCACGGCAGACGTCGGAGCAATCTACGTCTGGAAGGGTGGCTCGACTCTTGGCGGTTCACCGGCGCCGACCGCGACGCTGACGGTGCCCGGCGCGGTGTCTGGCGAACGCCTTGGCTCCTCGGCGGAAGACGGTCAGGGGATCCAGCTCGCCGACGTGACGGGCGACGGTTGCCCGGACATCGTTGCCGCGACGTCCGCTGCCAGCGTCGGAGGTGTCGTCGGGGCCGGGGCGGTCTACGTCTGGAAGGGCGGTCCCTCGCTGATCGGGTCACCTGCGACGCGCGCGACGCTGGTCGTGGCGGGTGCGACGGCCGGCGACCAGCTCGGACGCGCCGGGGGACAGGGAGTCCATGTCGCCGACGTGACTGGCGACGGCGTGCTCGACCTCGTTGCTGGAGCAATGCGCGCGGACATCGCAGGCGTCGTCGACGCGGGCGCCGTCTACTTGTGGGAGGGCGGGACGACGCTCGCCGGCCTGCCGGCGCCGCGGGCGACGCTGACCGTGCCGGGAGTGCTCGCCGGCGCCCAGCTCGGTTTCGCGGGCGGTGAAGCCATTCGCATCGGCGACGTCACCGGAGACCAGCGGCTGGATGTCGTCGTCGGCGCCTCCTTCGCGAGCGCCTCGACTACGAGCTCAGGCGGCGCCGTCTACGTGTGGAAGGGGGGCACGAGTCTCCGCGGATTACAACTGCCGACCGCGACCCTGTCAGTCGCCGGCACGGTGGCTGGCGGCCTCGGCTACCTGCCCGAACCAGGAGGGACGAACGACTATGCGCAGGGGGTCCATCTCGCCGACGTGACGGGCGATGGCGTGCTGGAGGTGGTCGCGGGCTCCAATCGTGCCGACATCAGCGGTGTGACCGACACGGGTGCGATCTACGCGTGGCGTGGCGGGCCGACGCTTGTCAGTTCACCCGCGCTCCTCTCGGCGTTTACCGTTCCGGGAGCCAAGGCCTACGACCAGCTCGGGTACTAAGTCGGGCCGACTGGCGAGCCGCGGAACCAACCCTCGGCGATCAGCGGCGCGGCGATCCCCTCACGATCGTGACCATTCACCGTCCGCCGCGTCCGCTGCATCGCCGCGAGCTCGGAACTACCGCGCGGATCGCCGCCGACCTCGATCGGCGTATAACGCCGCGACGAGGCGACCCCCGTTCATGGCGCAACACCGCATCTTTTCCGGGATCCAGCCGACCGGCGAGCCCCACCTCGGCAACTATCTCGGCGCGATCCATCACTGGGTCGAGCTGCAGGAGGCGGCCGAGCCGCACGAGGCGTTCTACGCGGTCGTCGACTACCACGCGCTCACGATCGAGATGGAGCCGGCGCAGATGCGCGAGCGCACGCTCGAGGCGGCGGCGAGCCTGATCGCCTGCGGCCTCGATCCGGAGAAGGTCGTCCTCTTCCGGCAGTCGGACGTGCCCGAGCACGCCGAGCTCGCCTGGATCCTCTCCTGCGTCGCGGCGGTCGGCGACCTGCAGCGGATGACGCAGTACAAGGACAAGGCCGAGCAGAACCGCGACAACGTGAACGTCGGCCTCTTCACCTATCCGGTCCTGCAGGCGGCCGACATCCTGCTCTACAAGGCCGACCGCGTTCCCGTCGGCGAGGACCAGGTCCAGCACCTCGAGCTCTCGCGCGAGATCGCGCGCCGCTTCAACCGCCGCTTCGGCGAGACCTTCCCCGAGCCGCAGCCGCTCCTCTCGAGCGTCTCGCGCCTGCGCGGCCTCGACGGCGGCGCGAAGATGTCGAAGTCGAAGGGCAACACCGTCACGATCAGCGAGCCGCCCGACCAGATCGCCGCCAAGCTCAAGGTCGCGGTGACCGACCCCGCGCGACTGCGCCGCAACGATCCGGGCCACCCCGAGGTCTGCAACGTCTTCACGATGCACCGCTCGTTCACCGCGTGGGAGAAGCCGGCGCGCGTCGACGAGATCGAGCGCGACTGCCGATCGGCCGCGCTCGGCTGCGTCGACTGCAAGAAGGAGCTGGCCGACCGGATCGCGGCCCACTTCGCGCCGATCCGCGAGCGCCTCGCCGCGCTGCTCGCCCGTCCCGACGACCTCGAGGATCGGCTCGCCGCCGGAGCCCGCAAGGCGGCCGCTCGCGCGCGGGCGACCATGGAGGAGGTGCGCGCGCGCATCGGCGTGCGCGCGCCGGTGCCACGGCGGTGACGCTGCGCAAGCGCATCGGGCGAGCCGCCGCCGCGCTGCTCGTGAGCGCGGCCGCCGCCTGCCAGTCGCCGATCGTCGCACGGCCGTTCGAGATCGCGCCGGCCGCGCGCGCGAGCTACGACGACGCGCTCGAGCGCCGGGCGCGCTCGTCCCGCCTCGGCGGTGACGAGGCGCGCGCCGAGCTCGAGGCGGCGCTTCAGAGCGCGAAGGCGGCGCTCGCCGCCGCGCCCGGCGACTTCCGCCTCGCCGTGCTGGTGCAGGACCTCGAGTTCGACCTCGACGCGCGCGCCGCCCGCGAGCGCTACGTCGCCGAGCCGGCCTCGACTGCCATGGTCAAGACGCTCGCGGCGCGCGCGCTGCTCCCGGAGCGCTCGGCGGAGGCGCGCGAGCTCCTGCTTGCCGCGTGTGCCGAGGAGCCCGACCTCGCGTGGGCGCGCTACGGGCTCGCCTTCGTCGAGCGGCGCGAGGGCCACGCCGGCGCGGCGCTCGCCGACGCCGAGCGGGCGTTGCGGCTCGATCCCACGCTCGTCGAGGCGCTGCGGCTCCTCGCCGACCTCTACGAAGACGGCGGCGACCGCAAGCGCGCGATCGAGGCGCGCGAGAAGCTGATCGAAGTCACGGCCGGCGACCTCGTCGAGCGCCACCGCTTCGCGCGGCTGCTGCTCGACAGCGACTCGAAGAGCGACGCGACCGACGCCGAGAAGGAGCTGCGCGTGATCCTCGCCGCGGCCGGCGATCCGCCGCGGCCGGAGCGGCGTGACGTCGCGCGCGACGCGCTGCTCGACCTCGGGACGGCGTACGCGCGCCGCAACTACGTCGAGCAGGCGATCGGCTACTGGCGGCAGGCGCTCGCGGTCGACGGCGACTGCCTCACTGCGCTCTGCAACGTCGGCATCGTCGAGCTCATGCAGCGGCGCGATCCGCGCGCGGCGCTCGCCGCCTTCGAGGAGTACCTCTCTCGCGCCCAATCAATGAGCGGCCCGCTCCCGTCCGACCAGATCTACTACCGCCACCTCTACGTGCCCCATCAGGTCTTCGTGCTCCGCGGCGAGCTCGGGCTGCCGACCGAGGCGCCGCCGGATGGAGCCGGATCGTCGAGCCCCGCGGCGGCGGACGTCGAGGCGAGCGGCGCGGCCGCGGTCTCGCGCTTTTGATCGCGATCGTCCAGCGCGTGCGGCGCGCGGCGGTGACCGTCGAGGGCGCCGTCGTCGGGAGGATCGAGCGCGGCTTCGTCGTGCTGCTCGGCGTGGCGCGCGGCGACGGCGAGCGCGAGGCCGACTACCTCGCGCGACGCGTGCACGAGCTGCGCGTCTTCGAGGACGCGGCCGGGAAGATGAACCTGGCGCTGCCGGAGGTCGGCGGCGCGGTGCTCGCCGTCTCGCAGTTCACGCTCCTCGCCTCGCTCGAGCACGGACGGCGGCCCGACTTCCTCGCCGCGGCGCCGCCCGAGGAGGGACGACGCTGGTTCGACCGCTTCGTCGAGCTCTTGCGCGCTCGCGGCGTCGCCGTCGAGACGGGCCGCTTCGGCGAGTCGATGGTCGTCAGCCTCGAGAACGAGGGGCCGGCGACCTTCGTCCTCGACACGGCGAAGCTGCTCGACGTCTGACGCGAGGCCTCACTCGGCGAGCGCGTGGCGGTAGGCCGACTCGAACTCGTCGCGCTCGTCCGGCGTCGTCGAGCCCGCCATCCCGCCGACCAGATCGGCGAGGTCGCGCCGCTGCCCGGCCGCGCGCCGCCAGCGCGGGACGATCGCCGCGAACGGCGAGTCGACCTTGGCGATCGCCAGGTCGCGGCCGACGAGCAGGTTTCGCAGATGGAGATCGCGATCGACGAACCCGCGCGCGTGGAGCCGCCCGACGAACGTGCCGAGCGAGCGCAGGGTCGCGGCCCGGCTCGCCGCGTCGCGCTCAAGCCGCATCACCTCGTCGAGCGGCCGGGCGTCGAGCTCGCGCGTGATCAGGAACGAGTCGTGGAGCACGCCCAGCGCGCGCCGCTCCCCGAAGGCGAGGAAGAGCCGCGGCTGCAGCCCCGCCGACGCGAGCTGCTCGAGACTTTCCGCCTCACGCTCGACCCGGGAGGGCGCGAGCCAGGTCGTCCGGAGCAGGCCCCTCCAGCGATCGCGCGCCGTCGGGTACCAGTAGCGCTTGCGGATCGTCGCCAGCCCGAAGGGCGACCGGGGGGCCTCGATCCGCCCGACGTCGCCGGTGCGATGGCGCTTGATGAAGGCAACCGGAGCGTCGGCGAGTTCGTCGAACGTCGAAGCGCGTGACGCCGCCGCGGACTCCTCGCTCGTGGTGAAGACGATGCGTTCGCGCGAGCGGCGCGGCCGAACGATCCGTGGCGCGAGCGCCGCCGTCGCGTCGTAATCGCTTGGTTGACAGAGGTTTGACAAGCGCTACGTTGCCCGGGGCTGGGGTCGAAAATGGCCACGATCACGAAGAAAGAGCTGGTCAACCGGATCGCCGAGAAGACGGGGCAGACCAAGGTCGTCGCCAAGGAGATCCTGCAGCTCTTCCTCGACGAGATCGTGAAGGAGCTCTCGGCCGGCAACCGCCTCGAGTTCCGCGACTTCGGCGTCTTCGAGGTGAAGCCCCGCCGCGCGCGCCGCGCCCAGAACCCGCGCACGCTCCAGAAGGTCGACGTGCCGCCCAAGCGCGTCGTGAAGTTCAAGGTCGGGCGCGTGATGCGCGACCTCGTGAGCGAGGCGCTCACGGGACGCCCCGCGAAGTCGACCGCCGACCCGAGCGCGGCGCCGTCGTCGTCCGTCTGATCGGCGGCCGGAGCCCACCGCGCCGGTCAGCTCTTCTCGAGCGCCTGCGCCAGGTCGCGCTCGAGGTCGACGACGTCCTCGATTCCCACCGAGATCCGGAGCAGCCCGTCCTCGAGTCCGCGCGCGCGCCGGATCTCGACCGGCACCGAGGCGTGGGTCATCGACGGCGGATGCTCGATCAGCGACTCGACGCCGCCGAGGCTCTCCGCGCAGGCGAAGATCCGCGTTCCCGCCGCCACGCGCCGGCCGCGCTCGACGTCGCCCTTCACGACGAAGGAGATTATCCCGCCGAAGCCGGCCATCTGCTTCGCCGCGAGCGCGTGGCCGGGATGGCTCCTGAACCCCGGATAGTGGACCTTGGCGACCTGCTCGTGCTCGGCGAGGAAGCGGGCGAGCCTAAGCGCGCTCGCGCAGTGGCGGTCCATCCTGAGGTGGAGCGTCTTCGTCCCGCGCAGCGCGAGGAAGCAGTCCATCGGGCCGGGCACCGCGCCGACCGCGTTCTGGAAGAAGGCGAGCCGCTCCTTCAGCTCCGGGTCGTTCACGACGAGCGCGCCGCCGATCACGTCGGAGTGGCCGCCGAGATACTTGGTCACGCTGTGGAGCGCGACGTCGAAGCCGTGCGCGAGCGGCCGTTGCAGGTAGGGCGTCGCGAAGGTGTTGTCGCAGACCGCCCGCGCGCCGGCCGCGTGGGCGAGGCTCGCGACGGCGGCGAGGTCGCAGATCTTGAGCAGCGGATTCGTCGGCGTCTCGACGAAGACGTACTTCGTCTCCGGCCGCAGCGCCCTTTTCAGCGCGTCGAGGTCGCAGAGGTCGACGAACGTGAAGCCGATCCCGTAGCCGGCGTAGAGCCGCTCGAAGAGGCGCCAGGTGCCGCCGTAGAGGTCGTCGCCGGCCACGACGTGGTCGCCCGACTTCAGCAGGTTCATCAAGGTGTTGGTCGCGGCGAGTCCGCTCGCGAAGGCGAGGCCGAACCTGCCGTCCTCGAGCGCCGCGAGATTGCGCTCGAGCGCGAGCCGCGTCGGGTTCTTGGTCCGGCCGTACTCGTAGCCGTCGACCGGGTCGGCCGGAGCGCGTTGACGGTAGGTCGAGTTCTGGTAGATCGGCACCATCAGCGCGCCGGTGAGCGGGTCGGGCGGCTGGCCCGCGTGGACCGCGAGCGTTCCGAACCCCGCCTTCTCGGACTTTTCCGCCGTGTCCACTTCGCGATCGTTCCTCGAGGCGCTGATGGGACCGCAGTGTAGCGGGCGATGAAGACGTCGCTGGAGGCGCTCGACTGGGGGCGGGCCTGCGAGCTGCTCGCGGCGCGCGCGCAGAGCCCGCTCGGCCGGGAGCTCCTGCGCCACCTCCAGCCGTTCCGGACGCAGGACGCGCTGCGCGAGGCGATCGCGGCGGTCCGCGAGGCGGCGCAGCTCGTCGCCACGCCCGCGGCTCCGTCGTTCGCGGCGCTCGAGGAGCTCGCGCCGCTGATCGCGCAGGCGCGCCACCGCGCCGCGGGGCTCGACGGGAAGGAGCTCGCCGCCGTCCTGAAGTCGGTGAAGGCCGGCGAGTTCGTCCGCCTCCGCCTGCTCGGCCGCGGCGACGCGCCGCGCCTGAAGGAACGAGCGAGGGCTCTGCCCGATCTCTCGGCGGTCGTGCGGGCGCTCGAGGCGACGGTCGACGCCGCCGGCCTCGTGCTCGACGACGCGCACCCCGAGCTGGCCGAGGTGCGCCGCGCGATCGGGCAGTCGGAGCGGCGCGTGCGCGAGCTCGCCCTCGACCTCGCCTCGCGCGCCGACTGGCGGCCGCTGCTGCGCGACGGCCCGCCCGTCCTGCGCGACGGCCGCTTCATGCTCGTCGTGAAGGCCGACGCCCACGGCCGGATGGCCGGGATCCTCCACGACCGCTCCGCCTCGGGCGAGTCGGTCTTCGTCGAGCCCGAGGAGCTGATCGAGCCGCAGAACCGCCTCGCCGACCTGCGAGCGAAGGAGCGGCGACTTGTCGACCTCCTCCTGCTCGAGCGGACGCGCGAACTCCTGCGGGTCGAGGCGCCGCTCTCCGAGTCGCAGCGGATGCTCGCCAGCCTCGACGCGATCTTCGCGCGGGCGCGGTTCCGCGAGGCGCAGGACGGCGTCAGCGTCGACGTCGAGGAGGGCGGGCCGCTCGTGCTGAAGCGCGCCTTCCATCCGCTGCTGCGGAACGACGAGCGTTCAGCCGGCGGACCGCGGTGCGACACCATCGTCCCGTTCGACCTCACGCTCGGCGACGCGTTCGACGCGCTGGTGATCAGCGGGCCGAACACGGGCGGGAAGACGGCCACGCTCAAAGCAGTCGGGCTGCTCGTCGCGCTGGCGCTCGCGGCGGTGCCGATCCCGGTCGATGCCGGCTCGCGCGTGCCGTGGTACGACGAGGTGTACGTCGATGTCGGCGACGAGCAGGACCTCGCGCAGAACCTCTCCACCTTCTCGGGCCACCTGCGCCGGATCGCCGACGTGCTCGCGCGCGCGACGAATCGCAGCCTGGTTCTACTGGACGAGCTGGGGACCGGGACGGAGCCGAAGGAAGGTGAGGCGCTCGGCCGCGCGCTGCTCCTGGCGCTGCTCGAGCGCGGCTGCAAGGTCGTGGCGACCACTCACCTTTCGGGGCTCAAGGATCTCGGCTTCCAGGTTCCTCGCGTCGAGAACGCCTCGCTCGAGTTCGACGGCGAGACCTTGAAGCCGCTCTTCCGCCTGACGCTCGGCCTGCCGGGCGAGAGCAACGCGCTCAAGATCGCGCGGCGCCACGGGATCCCGCCGTCGATCGTCGAGCGCGCCGAGGCGCTGCTGACCGGCGGGCGGTCGAGCGACGTCGGCGTCGCGCGCGAGCAGGCGGAGAAGGCGCGCCGCGCGGCGCTGCGCCACCTGGACTCGGCCGACGAGGCGCGGCGGCGCGCCGAGGCGGAGCGCGACGAGCTCGCGCGGCGCGCGAAGGAGTTCGAGGAGAAGGCGCGGCTGCTCGAGAGCGAGAAGGAGCGCGAGATCGTGCGCGCGCTCCTCGACGCGCAGGCGCGCGGCCGCGAGCGGCTCGCGGCGCTCGGCACGGTGCCGGCGGCGCTTGCGCCGGCGGTCGACGCTCTGCGCGCCTTCTTCGACTCGATGACCGAGCGGACGACGCTGGGCGAGCGCCGCCTTGCGTACCTGCTGGGCCGCAGGAAGGGCGACGCCGTCTACCTGCCGCGCTACCGCGAGCCGTGCATCGTGCGCAAGGTCGACGCGGCGAAGCGGCGGCTCGTCGTCCTCTACAAGAACCTCCCGGTCGAGGTCTCCTTCGACGAGGTGCGCGGGCCCGACGAGTTCTGCTAGAACGCCGCGCGTCATGAGCCCGGCGCCGCACATCCTCGTGGTCGACGACGAGCCGGTCATCGCGGGGCTCCTGTCCGAGGTGCTCACCGCCGGCGGCTACCGGGTCACGCAGAGCGAGAGCGTCGCGGCGGCGCTCGTGGAAGCGCGCAAGCACGACGACCTCGCGCTCTGCATCACCGACTTCCTCCTCGCCGACCGCACCGGCCTCGATCTCGCGCGCGAGCTGCGGCGAACGCGGCCCGGGCTGCAGGTCGTCGTCGTCTCCGCCTACCTCGAGCCGGAGATCGAGGCGGCGATCCGCTCGGAGTCGTCGGTCGCGCTCATCGTCCGCAAGCCGCTCGACGTCTTCGCGCTCCGCGAGCAGATCGACGCGCTGGTCGGCGGCTCGTCGGCGTCGGCGTAGTCGTGCTGACCTTCCCGTGCTGACCTTCAGGAGCGCCGGCGAATCGCACGGCTCGGCGATCTTCGGACTCATCGAGGGGCTGCCGGCCGGGCTTTCGATCGACGTCGCCGCCGTCGACCTCGAGCTTGAGCGCCGGCAGGCGGGGTTCGGCCGCGGCGCCCGGATGAAGATCGAGCGCGATCGTCTCTCGATCCGGGCCGGCGTCGTGCACGGAAAGACGAGCGGCGCTCCGCTGCTCTTCGAGATCGCCAACCGCGACACGGCGCTCTCCGCGATGGCGCCGCTCCACCGGCCGCGGCCCGGCCATGCCGACCTTGCCGGCGCGCTCAAGTACCTGACCGACGACGCTCGACCCGTGCTCGAGCGGGCGAGCGCGCGCGAGACCTGCGCGCGCGTGGCGGCCGGAGCGATCGTCGGACAGCTGCTCGAGCGCTTCGGGGTCAAGACCTTCTCCTTCGTCGACGCCATCGGTGGAATCGCGGCCGACGTCGATCCGTCGGCGCCGATCGCGCGGTTGCGGCGGGCGCGCGGGCGCAGCGATCTCGCCTGCCCCGACGCGGCGGCGAGCAGGCGGATGCGGGCCGAGATCGTCGACGCGGCGCGGGCCGGCGACTCGGTCGGGGGGACGTTCGTCGTCGTCGCCGACGGCGTGCCGCCAGGGCTAGGAAGCTGCGGTCAGTGGGACGAGCGGCTCGATGGGCTGCTCGCCCGCGCGATCGTCTCGATCCCCGCGATCAAGGGCGTGGAGATCGGGCTCGGCTTCGAAGCGGCGCGGCGGCGCGGCGCGGCGGTCCACGACGAGATCTTCTGGGCGGGTCGAACGGGCCGGTTCGGCGGCGTCGTCCGCGGTTCCGATCGGGCCGGCGGGCTCGAGGGCGGCATCACCAACGGCGAGCGGCTCGTCGTCCGGGCGGCGATGAAGCCGATCTCGACGCTCCGCCGGCCGCTTCGGAGCATCGACCTGAGGCGGCGCTCGGCGGCTTCGGCGGCGTTCGAGCGCGCCGACGTCTGCGCCGTCCCGGCCGCGTCGGTCGTGGGGGAGGCGATGGTCCGCCTCACGCTCGGGAGCGCCTTCGTCTCGAAGTTCGGCGGCGACTCGCTCACCGAGATCGAGGCGAACTTCGCCTCGTGGCGCGCCGAGGTCCGACGACGTTTCGCTCCCCGGGAACGCAGTGGTCGGACGGCGCGTTCGCACCGTTGACTTCCCCCGGGGTCCCGCTAGCCTTCCGCGCTTCGCCTTTGGCCCTGACCTCGGGTGTGAAGCCTGCGGTCGGAGTTCGTGGCGCTCCCCTAGAAGCTCCCGGCGTCCGAGGCCGCACCGCTTTGCTGGCGTAGCTCAACTGGCAGAGCACCCGCTTTGTAAGCGGGCGGTTGCGGGTTCGACCCCCGCCGCTAGCTCCGTGGGGCGCGGCAGGACGTCGGTCGGGCGGGATGTTCCATGACGGCCGAGGACAGGGAGACGCGCAGACGCGCACCTCGCGTCGGCCGGCTTCTCTTCGAAGGAGTCCCGCGGGGAGATACCCAAGTGGTCAACGGGGACGGACTGTAAATCCGTTGGCTCTGCCTTCGCAGGTTCGAATCCTGCTCTCCCCACCAGACGATCGAGCGTCGGGGAAGGCAGGAGCGAGACGGAGCGCAGCGGTCCGAACCTCAGGCCACGGTGACCTTCGAGAGACGACCGATGCGGGTGTAGCTCAATGGTAGAGCTCCAGCCTTCCAAGCTGGTCACGAGGGTTCGATTCCCTTCACCCGCTCCAGAGCGAGCACGCTGCAACAGGCGACGACGGGCTTCGGGCCCGAGGATCCAGGAGAGCGAGAAAGCCATGGCGAAGGGCGTTTTCGAGCGCAAGAAGCCGCACGTCAACGTTGGCACGATCGGGCACATCGACCACGGAAAGACGACGCTCACGGCGGCGCTGATGACCTACTCGGCCGCGAAGCACGGCGGAGCGGCGAAGTCGTACGCCGACATCGCCAAGGGCGGGACGGTGCGCGACGAGACCAAGACGGTCACGATCGCGGTCGCCCACGTCGAGTACGAGTCGGCCAAGCGCCACTACGCCCACATCGACTGCCCGGGCCACGCCGACTACATCAAGAACATGATCACCGGCGCCGCCCAGATGGACGGCGCGGTCCTGGTCGTGTCGGCGGCCGACGGCCCGATGCCGCAGACGCGCGAGCACATCCTGCTCGCCCGCCAGGTCGGCGTCCCGAGCATCGTCGTCTTCCTGAACAAGGTCGACCTGGTCGACGACAAGGATCTGATCGAGCTGGTCGAGCTCGAGGTGCGCGACCTCCTGAAGAAGTACGAGTTCCCGGGCGACAAGACGCCCATCATCCGCGGCAACTCGCTCGCGGCCTATCAGTCGGGCGGCAAGGACCCGGCGGCCACGAAGTGCATCCAGGAACTTCTCGACGTGCTCGACTCCTTCATCCCCGAACCGGTGCGCGAGACCGACAAACCGTTCCTGCTCTCGATCGAGGACGTCTTCAGCATCAAGGGGCGCGGGACCGTCGTGACCGGCCGCGTCGAGCGCGGCACCGTGAAGATGGGCGAGCCGCTCGAGGTCGTCGGCTTCAAGGACACGCAGAGCACGACCTGCACCGGCGTCGAGGCGTTTCAGAAGACACTCGACGAAGGCCGCGCGGGCGACAACGTCGGCGTGCTCTTGCGCGGGATCGAGAAGGAGCAGGTCTTCCGCGGGATGGTGCTGGCGAAGCCGAAGTCGATCACGCCGCACAGCAAGTTCGACTGCCAAGTCTACATCCTCAGCAAGGAGGAAGGCGGCCGCCATTCGCCGTTCTTCAAGGGCTACCGGCCGCAGTTCTACTTCCGGACGACCGACGTCACCGGCAACACGGAAGCGCTGCTCGGCGGCGCCGAGATGGTGATGCCCGGCGACAACGTGCAGATCACCGTGGCCCTGATCTCCAAGGTGGCGATGGAAGAGGGGCAGCGCTTCGCCATCCGCGAGGGCGGCAAGACGGTCGGCGCGGGCGTCGTGACCAAGATCCACGAGTGATCCGGACGCTCCGGCGGACGAAGACGGCAGGCCCCAACGATGCGTGAGTGGATGTTTCTCGAGTGCGGCGAGTGCGGGAACCGGAATTACCGCACTCAGAAGGACCCCAAGGACACGAACAAGCTCGAGCTCAAGAAATACTGCAAGTTCTGCAGAGGGCACCGGTCTCACAGGGAGAAGCGCAAGTAGTTCGAGGGGCCGTGTGTCCATCAATCGGGAGAGCCTGGCCGCAAGGGTGAGCCGGGTTCGCGAGGACCGAGAGAAGCGATGTTCAAGTACAGGCCGGGAGAGGGTGTCTACGCGCGCGGGACGGCGTTCTGGGCCCTCGGCGGCTTCATCTTCCTCTACGCGCGCCGGCTCTTCCTCTGGCTCGATCGCTTCGACTTCGCGCGCAAGGTGCTGCTCGAGGAGATCCCGGTCCTCGGCACGCCTCTCACGCCCGGCTTCCTGATCGCGGTCGCCGTGGTCGCGGCGGGGAGCTACGGCGCCTGGCGGCTGCTCAATGCGCCGAAGGTGGCCGACCTGCTGGTCGACACCGAGCTCGAGATGAAGAAGGTCACCTGGCCTTCGTTCGAGGAGAGCCGGAAGTCGTCGTTCGTGGTGATCGTCTGCGTCGTGATCATGGTGATCTTCCTCAACTTCTCGGACATCGGCCTCAAGTGGTTCTTCTTCGACCTCGTCTACGGGAGCGGCGGCCATGGCCGGTGAGGCGCCGCAGACCGCCAAGGAGTTCCGCTGGTACGTCGTGCGCGTCGCGTCGAACCGCGAGGAGCGCGTGCGCGACAACCTGCTCGCGCGGGTCAAGTCGGTCGGAAAGCAGGAGCGCGTGCGCAACGTCCTCGTTCCCACCGAGAAGGTCGCCGAGATCAAGGGCGGCAAGCGCCGCGAGGTCCAGCGCAAGATCTTCCCCGGCTACATCCTGGTCGAGATGCTGCTCGACGAGGAGACGTGGTACCTCGTGCGCGGCACGAGCGGCATCGGCGACTTCGTCGGATCGGACTCGATGCCGATGCCGATGGAGCCGCACGAGGTCGAGAAGCTCGTCGGCGGCATGAAGTCGACCGAGGAGAAGCCGAAGCTGCAGATGCAGTTCGGTGTCGGCGACAAGGTCAAGATTAAGGAAGGCCCCTTCGAGAACTTCAGCGGCGTGGTCGCCGAGGTCAACGCGCAGAAGGGGCTGGTCCGCGTGAACGTGATGATCTTCGGCCGGGAGACGCCGGTCGAGCTCGAGTACTGGCAGGTCGAGCCGGTCTGAGCGGCGCCGACGTCGACAAGGGGCGCCGAGGAGAAGTCGGGTGGCTGCAACCAAGGAAGTCCAGATCGTCGTGAAGCTCGCGCTGCCGGCCGGGCAGGCGACGCCGGCGCCGCCGGTCGGCACGGCGCTCGGCCCGCACGGCATCAACATCGGCATGTTCGTGAAGCAGTACAACGACGCGACGCGCCCGCAGCAGGGCACGATCGTTCCGGTCGAGCTCACGATCTTCAAGGACAAGAGCTTCTCCTTCATCCTGAAGACGCCGCCGGCGTCGGTGCTGCTGAAGAAGCACGCGAACATCGCCAAGGGTTCGGGCACGACGGGCAAGGAGACGGTCGGCACGGTCACGAAGAAGCAGGTCGAGGAGATCGCCAAGATCAAGATGCCCGACCTGCGGGCCAACTCGATCGAAGCGGCGATGCGGGTCGTGGAAGGCACGGCGCGTTCGATGGGCATCAAGGTCGAAGGGTGAGCGGGGCCATGCGAACGCATTCCAAGCGTTACCAGGAGAACGAGAAGCTCCTGAACGGCCGGCGCAGCGCGCCGCTGCCGGTGGCGATCGACCTCCTCAAGCAGACGCGGGCGCCGAAGTTCGACGAGACGGTCGACATCGCGGTGCGGCTCGGGATCGACTCGAAGAAGTCGGACCAGGTCGTGCGCGGCGCCATCTCGCTGCCGCACGGCGTCGGCAAGACGCTGCGCGTGATCTGCTTCGCCAAGGGAGACAAGGTCGAGGTGGCGAAGAGCGCGGGAGCGGTCGAGGTCGGAGCCGAGGAGCTCGCCAAACGGATCACCGAAGGCTGGACCGAGTTCGACGTCGTGGTCGCGTCGCCCGACATGATGGGAATCGTCGGGCGGCTCGGAAAAGTGCTCGGCCCGCAGGGGAAGATGCCGTCGCCGAAGAACGGGACGGTCACCCCCGACATCGCCACGGCGATCAAGGAGTTCAGGGCCGGCAAGGTGCAGGTGCGCGCCGACGCGCAGGGCATCGTCCACGCCCCGGTCGCCAAGCGCTCCTTCGCGCCGCAGAAGATCGTCGAGAACGTCGAGGCGATCCTCGGCTTCATCCGGAATCAGCGGCCGGCGAGCGCCAAGGGCGTCTTCATCCAGAGCGTCGCGCTCTCGACCACGATGGGCCCCGGCATCTTCGTGGAGGGCGTCTGAGCCATGCCGAGCCGCATCAACACCGCGATGGTCGCGGAGTACCAGAAGCGTCTGTCCGCGAGCCCCGACTTCGTCGCCGTCGACACGCGCGGCATCTCGGTGGCGCAGTTCACCGAGCTGCGCCGGCTCGCGCGCTCGAAGGGCATCGGGGTCCTGGTCGTGAAGACCTCGCTCGCCTGCATCGCGCTCAAAGACGCCGTGCAGCCCGAGGGGCTCGCGGGAGTGCCCAGCGTGATCGCCGGGCAGACGGCGCTCGTCTACGGCGGCGACGGGCTGCCGTCCGTCGCGCGCCTCGTCGCCGACTTCGGCAAGAAGACCGGCAAGCTCGCCGTGCGCGGCGGCGTCTTCGAGAAGCAGGTCCTGACGCCGGCGCAGGTCGATCGCTTCCGCGACATCCCCGACCGGCAGACGCTGCTCGCCCAGGTCCTGGCGACCGTGACCGCGCCGCTCGCCGGCGTGCTCGGCCTCGTGCAGAACCTGCTCTGCTCGCCGGCGGCGCTCGCGGACGCGCTGTCGAGGAAACAGGAGAAGAACGCCGCCTGAACCGCGGGCGGCGACGTGGTTGCGGCGCGCAGGCCGCCGCGTCGGACAGGAACCCAAGAACCGGAGCGCCCCACGCGCTCTTGCAAGCACACGGAGGATGCGATGTCCCAGGCGATTCTCGACCGGCTGAACGGGCTGCAGGACGGCACGTCCAAGCAGCTCCTGAACACGATCTCGAAGATGACCGTCCTCGAGCTCGCGCAGTTCAAGAAGGACTTCGAGACGGTCTTCGAGGTCCAGGCGGCGGCCGCGGTCGCGATGGCCGCGCCGGGCGCGGCCGCGGGCGGCGGCGAGGCGAAGGCCGAGGCGAAGACCACGTTTGACGTGATCCTCGCCACCGTCGGCGACAAGAAGATCCAGGTCATCAAGGAGGTTCGCGCCATCACGAACCTCGGCCTCAAGGAGGCCAAGGACCTGGTTGAGGGCGCGCCCAAGCCGGTCAAGACCGGCGTCACGAAGGAGGAGGCCGAAGAGATCAAGAAGAAGCTCGTCGACGTCGGCGCGACCGTCGAGATCAAGTAGTTCGAGCGGCCCGTCCCGCTTCAGCGTTCCGACCGCGCACGTCGCGGCGCGGACGCATGGTCCGAGGTCCCTGACCGGAGAGGAGCCGAATGGAGATCAGGCGGTTCGGTAAGTACCCGACCATCAGCGACGTTCCCTCGCTGACCGACATCCAGGTGCAGTCGTACGCCGAGTTCCTCCAGGCCGAAAAGCCGTTCAACCGGCGGATCGACGGCGGGCTCGAGGCGATCCTGCGCGAGACGTTCCCGATCCACTCGTACGACAAGACGATGTCCCTGCAGTACGTGGGCTACGAGCTCGGCCGGCCGCGCTACACGCCCGACGAGTGCCGCGTCCTCTCGCTCACGTACGGCGCGCCGTTCCGCATCCGCGTGCGGCTCGACAAGCCCGACCCGGTCGAGGAGTGGGTCTACCTCGGCGAGATCCCGATCCTCACCGGCGGCGGCGAGTTCATCGTCAACGGCTCGGAGCGGGTGATCGTCAGCCAGCTTCATCGCTCGCCCGGCGTCGACTTCTCGCTCGAGACGGTCGCCGGCGAGAAGCGGCTCCACTCCTGCTGGATCATCCCGGAGCGCGGGAGCTGGATCGAGCTCGCCGTCAGCAAGAAGGACGTGCTCGGCATCAAGATCGACCAGTCGGGGCGCTTCCCGGCCACGGCGTTCCTGCGCGCGATGTCGGAGGAGTACTCGACCAACGAGGCCCTGATCCGGCTCTTCCACAACACCAAGGTGGTGAAGATCAAGGGCGTGAAGCAGGCCGAGAAGGACCTGCTCGGCCAGTACATCGTCGGCGACATCGTCGACGCCGGCACCGGCGAAATGCTGATCTCGGGCGGATCGCTGCTGAACGAGGAGAACCTGAAGGTCATCCTCGAGAGCGACATGAAGCAGCTCGAGGTGATCGACGGGATGGACGACCCGCTGATCCTCCACACCATCGCCGAGGACGACACCAACAGCCACCAGTCGGCGCTCCTCAAGATCTACAACCGCCTGCGACCGAGCAACCCGAGCAACCTCGACAAGGCGCGGGAGCTGTTCCACGAGCGCTTCTTCGACGCGACCCGCTACCGGCTCGGCCGCGTCGGCCGCTTCCGCATCAACCGCAAGTACAAGCAGGAGGTGAACGTCGAGGAGATGACGCTCCACCGCGAGGACATCATCAACTCGACGCGGTACATCCTCGACCTGCGCGCCGGCCGCGGCGAGGTCGACGACATCGACCACCTCGGCAACCGCCGCGTCCGCACGATCGCGGAGCTCGCGGCGGAGGAGTTCCGCAAGGGGTTCCTGAAGCTGCGCCGCACCGCGCAGGAGCGGATGAACCTCGAGCCGCCCGAGACGGCGACGCCGCGCACGCTCATCAACAGCAAGACGATCAGCTCGGCGATCGACTACTTCTTCGGGCGCAGCGAGCTCTCGCAGGTCGTCGACCAGACCAACCCGCTCGCGCAGCTCACGCACGAGCGGCGCCTCTCCGCGCTGGGCCCCGGCGGCCTGAACCGCAAGCGCGCCGGCTTCGAGGTGCGCGACGTCCACATCAGCCACTACGGCCGCATCTGCCCGATCGAGACGCCGGAAGGCACGAACATCGGGCTCATCGCCTCGCTCTCGATCTATTCGGCGCTCGACCAGTACGGCTTCCTCGTCACTCCCTACCAGGTGGTGAAGAAGGGGAGGCTCTCCGACGAAGTGAAGATGCTGCGCGCCGACGAGGAGGCCGACGCGATCATCGCCCCGGCCGACACGAAGGTGGACGACAAGGGGCGGATCCTCGACGAGCGCGTGCTCGTGCGCAAGAAGGGCGAGTTCGCCTACGTCCCGTGCGAGGAGGTGCACTTCCGCGACATCTCGCCGCAGCAGGTGGTGGGAGTCTCGGCCTCGCTGATCCCCTTCCTCGAGCACGACGACGCCAACCGCGCGTTGATGGGCTCGAACATGCAGCGGCAGGCCGTGCCGCTCGTGCGGACCGAGCCGCCACTCGTCGGCACGGGCATGGAGGAGCCGGTCGCCCGCAATTCCGGGATGGTCGTGAAGTCCGCGGAGGACGGCGTCGTCACCTACGTCGACTCGCAGCGGATCAAGGTCGGCGAGGCCGAGTACGCGCTGCGCAAGTTCGTCGGCCTCAACGAGAAGACCTGCCTCAACCAGACGCCGATCGTGCGCGAGGGCGACACGGTCAAGAAGGGCCAGGTGATCGCCGACGGCGCCGGCACCTGCCTCGGCGAGCTCGCACTCGGCAAGAACGTGATGGTCGGCTTCATGGTGTGGGACGGCTTCAATTTCGAGGACGCGATCATCGTCAGCGAGCGGCTGGTGAAGGAGGACGCCTACACCTCGATCCACATCAACGAGTTCGACATCGAGATCCGGGAAACGAAGCTGGGTCGTGAAGAATTCACGCGCGACATCCCCAACGTCGGCGAGCGCGCGCTGAAGAACCTCGACGAGACCGGCGTGGTCAAGACCGGCACCAAGGTCCGGCCCGGCGACATCCTGGTCGGCAAGGTCTCGCCGAAGAGCAAGAGCGAGCTCACGCCGGAGGAGAAGCTGCTCCACGCGATCTTCGGCCGCGCCGGCGAGGACGTGAAGAACGACTCGCTCGAGGTCCCCTCCGGCGTCGAGGGCGTCGTGATCGACGCGCAGAAGTTCTCGCGCAACATCGACACGTCGGAGGAGCAGAGCGCCAAGAACCTCCTGCGCATCCGCCGCGCGGAGAAGCAGTTCCTCACGCTCTTCCGCGCCGAGCTGCAGAAGCTGTTCGTCGACCTCGAGACGGTCACCAAGACCGAGGTGAAGGATCCGCAGGCGAGCAAGCGTGTGGCGATCGAGGAGGAGGCGGCCTTCCCCGAGCTGCGCCGCCTGCTCGACGTCGCGCGCACCCACATCCTCGACCGCATCGACGAGAGCTTCGGCGCCGCCGCCTACCGGCTCTTCAAGGAGGCCTCCGACCGGATCGACACCGCCGAGAACGAGAAGAACAAGCTGGTGAACAAGCTCTCGCGCGGGGACGAGCTGCCGACCGGCGTCCTCGAGACGGTGAAGGTCTACCTGGCGACGAAGCGCTCGCTGTCGGTCGGGGACAAGATGGCGGGCCGCCACGGCAACAAGGGCGTGATCGCCAAGATCATGCCGGTCGAGGACATGCCGTACCTCGAGGACGGGACGCCGATCGACATCCTGCTCAACCCGCTCGGCGTGCCGAGCCGCATGAACGTCGGGCAGATCCTCGAGACGATCCTCGGCTGGGCGGCGAAGAAGAACGGCTTCCGCGCGATCACGCCGGTGTTCAACGGCGCGCTCGAGAGCGAGATCCGGCAGATGATGCGCTCGGCCGAGCTGCCGGAGGACGGCAAGGTCACGCTCTTCGACGGCCGCACCGGCGACCCGTTCGACCAGCAGGTGACCTGCGGCTGCATCTACATGCTGAAGCTGCACCATCTGGTCGACGACAAGGTGCACGCGCGCGCGACCGGCCCCTACTCGCTGATCACGCAGCAGCCGCTCGGCGGCAAGGCGCGCTTCGGCGGCCAGCGCTTCGGCGAGATGGAGGTGTGGGCGCTCGAGGCGTACGGGGCGGCGAACGTCCTGCAGGAGCTCCTCACCGTCAAGTCGGACGACGTCGAGGGGCGCACGAAGATCTACGAGGCGATGGTGAAGGGCACGAACATCCTCGAGCCCGGCACGCCGGTCTCGTTCGAGGTGCTCACCAACGAGATCCGCGGCCTCGCGTTGAACATGGAACTGCACCGGCGCAGGGTGACCTGAGAACGGAGGCGTGAACGAAATGCTCGACGTCGACGTCTTCCATCGCGTGCACGACTACGCCTGCGTCACGGTGAAGCTTGCTTCGCCGGAGGACATCCGCAGCTGGTCGTTCGGCGAGGTGAAGAAGCCCGAAACGATCAACTACCGGACGTACCGTCCCGAGAAGGACGGGCTCTTCTGCGAGAAGATCTTCGGTCCGACCCGCGACTGGGAGTGCTTCTGCGGCAAGTACAAGGGCATCAAGCACCGCAACATCGTCTGCGACCGTTGCGGCGTCCAGGTGACCCACAGCAAGGTACGCCGCAAGCGGATGGGGCACATCAACCTCGCCGCGCCGGTCGCCCACATCTGGTTCTTCAAGGCGACGCCGTCGCGCATCGGCAACCTGCTCGACATCAAGGTCAGCTCGCTCGACAAGGTGATCTATTTCCAGGAGTACCTGGTCGTCGACGGCGGCTCGACGCCGCTGAAGAAGGGCCAGATGCTCACCGAGGAGGAGTACCGCGAGGCACGCCGGCTCTACGGCGACAGCTTCGACGGCGACATGGGGGCGGAGGCGGTCCGCAAGCTCCTGCAGCGGCTCGAGCTCAAGAAGGTCAGCAACGAGCTCCGCGAGGAGCTCAAGAACACCCGCAGCAAGCAGCGCAAGAAGGACATCATCAAGCGGCTGCGGACCGTCGAGCAGCTGCGCGACTCGCCCAACAAGCCCGAGTGGATGATCCTCGACGTGATCCCGGTGATCCCGCCGGATCTGCGTCCCCTCGTCCTGCTCGAGAGCGGCAACTTCGCCACCAGCGACCTGAACGACCTCTACCGCCGGCTGATCAACCGCAACAACCGCCTGAAGAAGCTGCTCGACCTCAACGCCCCCGAGGTCATCATCCGCAACGAGAAGCGGATGCTGCAGCAGTCGGTCGACGCGCTCTTCGACAACGGCCGCTGCCGCCGCCCGGTGCTCGGCACCAGCAACCGGCCGCTCAAGTCGCTCACCGACATGATCAAGGGCAAGCAGGGCCGCTTCCGCGAGAACCTGCTCGGCAAGCGCGTCGACTACAGCGCGCGGTCGGTCATCGTCGTCGGCCCGGAGCTCAGGCTCCACCAGTGCGGCCTGCCGAAGAAGATCGCGCTCGAGCTCTTCCAGCCCTTCATCATCCGCCGCCTGAAGGAGCTCGGCTACGCCGACACGATCAAGTCGGCGAAGAAGATGCTGGATCGCAAGGAGCCGGAGGTCTGGGACATCCTCGAGGAGGTCATCAAGTCCCACCCCGTGCTGCTCAACCGCGCGCCGACGCTGCACCGCATGGGGATCCAGGCCTTCGAGCCGGTGCTCGTCGAAGGCAACGCGATCAAGATCCATCCGCTCGTCTGCACCGGCTACAACGCCGACTTCGACGGCGACCAGATGGCCGTCCATCTGCCGCTCTCGTACGAGGCGCAGGTCGAGGCGGCGGCGCTGATGATGGCGCCCAACAACATCTTCTCGCCCGCGCACGGGCGGCCGATCATCACGCCCACGCAGGACATCGTGCTCGGCTGCTACTACCTGACGGTCGACCGGCCGCTGGTCAAGGGCGAGGGCAAGGCGTTCAAGGACGAGATGGAGGCGCTGCGCGCCTTCGCCGACCGCAAGATCTCGCTGCACGCGCGCATCAGGGTGCGCTTCGCGCCGGGACGCACCGTGCGCGTCAAGGACGGCGACACGCCGTCCGGCGGGCTGTGCGAGACGACCGTCGGGCGGATCGTGATGAACGACACGCTTCCGACCAAGGACATCTTCTTCAACGTGACACTCGACAAGAAGGGCATCGCGCGGCTCATCGAGGACGTCTATCGGCGCAGCGGCCAGGAGGCGACCGTCGAGCTGCTCGACCGTCTGAAGGAGCTCGGATTCAAGTCGGCGACGCTCGCCGGAATCTCCTTCTCCATGTCGGACCTCATGATCCCCCGCGAGAAGGACGCGATCCTCTCCGACGCCGACAAGAGGGTCGAGAAGATCGAGAAGCAGCTCCAGAACGGCGTCATCACCGACGGCGAGCGGTACAACCAGATCGTCGACGTCTGGACGCACGCGCGCGAGCGCATCGGCCAGGAGATGATGCGCGGCCTCAAGGAGGACTCGCGCGACGGAAAGCCGTACCTGAACCCGATCTTCATCATGGTTGACTCGGGCGCCCGCGGCTCACTGGAGCAGATCCGCCAGCTCGCCGGCATGCGCGGCCTCATGGCCAAGCCGGACGGCCGCATCATCGAGACACCGATTCGCGCCAACTTCCGCGAGGGTCTGCGTGTGCTCGAGTACTTCTCGTCGACGCACGGGGCGCGCAAGGGCCTCGCAGACACCGCGCTGAAGACGGCCGACTCGGGCTACCTCACGCGCAAGCTCGCCGACGTGGCGCAGAACGTCGTGGTGACGTTGCACGACTGCGGCACGATCGGCGGCGTGGCGAAGGCGCCGATCTACAAGGGCGACCGGCTCGAGGTCGCGCTGTGGGAGCTCATCCGCGGCCGCGTCGCGCGCGACTCGATCGTCGACGTCGTCACCGACGAGAGCGTCGTCAAGGAGAACGACCTCGTCACGGAGGACATCGCCAAGCAGATCGAGAAGCTCGGCTACCCCAAGGTGCGCGTCCGCTCGCCGCTCACGTGCGAGGCGACGCTCGGCACCTGCCAGCTCTGCTACGGCATGGACCTCTCGCGCGGGCAGCTCGTCGAGCTCGGGCTGGCCGTCGGCATCATCGCCGCGCAGTCGATCGGCGAGCCGGGCACCCAGCTCACGATGCGAACGTTCCACATCGGCGGCGTCGCGTCGCGCGAGCTCACCGTCTCCGAGGTGAAGGCGCGCCGCGAGGGCGCGATCCGCTTCGTCCAGCTGCGCGTCGTGGAGAACGACGAGAAGCAGCTCGTCGTGCTCGACCGCCAGGGCGAGCTCATCCTCGAGGACGACAAGGGCCGCGAGATCGACCGCTACTCGGTGCCGCTCGGCGCGATCATCTCGGTGAAGGAGGGGCAGACCGTGCGCTCGGGCGTGCAGCTGGCGACGTGGGACCCGAACCACGTGCCGATCCTCTCCGACCGCGAGGGCATCGTCCGCTACAAGGACGTGACCGAGGGCAAGACGATCAAGGTCGAGATCGACGCCAGCGGCAACACGCGCCGCATGGTGATCGAGCACAAGGGCGACCTCCACCCCGAGATGCTGATCGAGGACAAGAAGGGCGTGCTGCTCGACAGCCACCCGCTGCCCGAGCGCGGCTACATCATGGTCGAGGACGGCGACAAGGTCTCCGTCGGCACGCTGCTCGCGAAAAAGCCCAAGGAAGCGGCGGACGTGCAGGATATCACGGGTGGCTTGCCGCGCGTCACCGAGATCTTCGAGGCGCGCAAGCCCAAGGAGCCGGCGGTGATGGCCGAGATCGACGGCGTCGTCGAGCTCGCCAAGGAGCTGAAGCGCGGCAAGCGGACCATCCTGGTCAAGCCCGACGCCGAGAACGTCCCGCCGATGGAGCACCTCGTGCCGCACGGGCGCCACCTGCTCGTGCGTTCCGGGGACCGAGTGCGCGCCGGCGACGCGCTCATCGAGGGCCCGTTGATCCCGCAGGACCTCCTGCGCATCAAGGGCGAGGAGGAGCTCCAGGTCTACCTGCTGCGCGAGGTGCAGCAGGTCTACCGCTCGCAGGGCGTCTCGATCGACGACAAGCACATCGAGGTGATCGTCGCCCAGATGATGCGCAAGGTGCGCATCGAGGAGCCGGGCGACGCCGACTTCCTCCCCGGCTCGCTGGTCGATCGCCACGTCTTCCGCCGCACCAACGAGCGGATGCGCAAGGAGCGCAAGAAGGGGGCGACGGCGGAGCCGGTGCTGCTCGGCATCACCAAGGCGTCGCTGCAGTCCGACTCGCTGATCTCGGCCGCGTCGTTCCAGGAGACGACCAAGGTGCTGACCGAGGCGGCGATCGCCGGCAAGCGCGACGAGCTCGTCGGCCTGAAGGAGAACGTGATCCTCGGGAACCTCGTCCCGACCGGCACGGGCTTCAAGTACTACCACCAGTCGAAGGTGAAGCTGCACGGCGAGACGATCGAGCTGCCCGGCGAGGAGGCGACGGCGGAGGCCGGCAAGGTGGCCTGATCGCGCTGGCAGGACCGTAGAGACCCTTCAACATGGGCGGCGCGATCGCTTCAATGACCCGCCCGCCATTTCGGAGTTCGAGGAACAGGATGCCGACCATCAATCAGCTCGTGCGCAAGGGGCGCGTGCCCCGCGTGAACCGGACCAAGTCGCCCGCGCTCGACGGCTGCAGCCAGAAGCGCGGCGTCTGCACCGTCGTCCGGACGATGACGCCGAAGAAGCCGAACTCGGCGCTGCGCAAGATCGCGCGCGTCAAGCTCTCCGGAGGCAAGGAGATCACCGCCTACATCGGCGGCGTCGGCCACAACCTGCAGGAGCACTCGATCGTGCTCGTGCGCGGCGGCCGCGTCCCCGACCTACCCGGCGTCCGCTACCACATCATCCGCGGCACGCTCGACTCCGCCGGCGTCACCGACCGCAAGCAGGGCCGTTCGCTCTACGGCGCGAAACGTCCGAAGACGTGACGTCGTGCGCATGCACCTGACGGGCTGCGCCCGCAGGTGATGCGCATGCTCGCATGACCGATCAGGAAAGGACTCCATGCCTCGGAAGTACGAATCAACCGAGAAGTTCCTGCGTCCCGACCCGCGCTGCCAGAGCCTGCTCGTGTCGCGCTTCATCAACTGCGTCATGAGCGACGGCAAGAAGGCGGTCGCGCGGGCCGTGATGTACGAGGCGCTCGACCTGCTCAAGAAGAAGATCCCGGAGAAGGAGCCGCTCGACGCCTTCACCGACGCGATCACCAACGTGAAGCCGATGGTCGAGGTCCGTTCACGCCGCGTCGGCGGCGCGACGCTGCAGGTCCCGCACGAAGTGAAGCGCGGCCGTCAGCAGAGCCTGGCGATCCGCTGGATCCTCGAGGGGGCGCGCTCCAAGAAGGGCAAGCCGATGGCGAAGGCGCTCGCCGAGGAGCTCTTCGACGCCTTCAACAAGCAGGGCTCGGCCTACACCAAGCGCGAGAACACGCACAAGATGGCCGAGGCGAACGAGGCGTTCGCGCATTTCGCGTGGTAGGGGTGTGAGCCGCCGCATGAACCTGCCGGCGCGGCGGCCGAGGGATCCGACGCCTCACGCTGGTGGAACGCCGCGCCGCAGGTGATGCGGCCCCGAAGTGGTGGCGAGGGCGTGGCGGATTCGCCGGAACTCTGTGGCGCTCGCCCGTCGAAGCCGCCGCGATTGCGCTCGCGGTGCTCACTGAAGACCGTGACAACCGGCGCCTAGTGACCTGACGGCTTCGGCGGGTCGAGCAGCCACGGCTCGGCGAGCTTCACTAGCTCCGGGTAGTGCGGGCTCGTGCGGCGCAACGCGAAGCCGAGTCCCCGCACGCGCTGCTTGGTGAAGAGGTCGTACTCGGCCAGGAAGACGGGATGGCCGCGGATGGCGGCGCGCATCTCGGCGTAGTCCTTGTGCGGCAGGAAGAGCAGGTCGGGCCGGTCGACGCGCAGCAGCCGGTCGGCCGAGAAGCCGTGCAGCGCGAAATCGGTGTCGTGGAGCGCGGCCAGGTCGACGACGCGCTTGCGGCGCGCGCGCGCCGCGATGTATCCGATGTCGGTCCCGGCCAGCACGAGGTCGTCGGGGAGGTCGGGAAGCTCGCGGGCGAGGAAGATCGCCGAGCGCCAGGTCGCCTCGTTGGCGTCGGTGGCCGCCTCCTCCGCGGCGCCGCCGTCCGACGACGGGCCGTTCGCGCCCGAGCGCGCCGCGGCGACGCGGACGCCGAGCTGCTCGACGCTCGCCCACCCGTACTCGGCGGCGTCGAAGAGCGCGAGGAGCAGCAGCGGCGTGGCGACGCCGGCGAGCCACGCGGCGCGGCGCGTCGTGAAGAGCGAGGGCGGCGCGCGCAGCCACTCGACCGCCGCTCGCGCCGCCAGGAAGACGAGCGGCGGCAGCGTCGGCTGATAGAAGCGCTGCGAGTAGGGCATCACCTGCAGCACGAGGAATCGGAAGTAGGCGCCGTAGGCGAGCGTCGCGGCCAGCACCCCGAGCTCGAGCGGTCTCCAGGTCGCGCGCAGCCGTCTCAAGCCTCCGGCGAGCGGCGACGCCGCGAGCGCGAGGAGCGGCCAGTGCAGCCGGACGAATTCCGCGAGCTGCTCGCCAGCCGTGGTCGCGTAGGACGCGCGCATCGCCGACCCGTAGAGGGCGGTTCCCTTGGCGTAGAACGGCAGCGGAACGGCGGTCCCGAAGTAGACGCGTGCGGCGATCAGCTCGGCGACGAGGACGGCGGCGCAGGCGGCGGCGGCCGCGAGCGCGTGGCCGCGCGACGCGCGGTCCCGCGCGCCGAGGACGGCGGCCGCCAGCACGCCGGCAGGGAAGAGCATCAGGTCGGGCCGCGCGACGTAGAGCGCACCGCCGGCCAGTCCGATCCAGACGGCGCCGCGACGCGTCGGCGCGCGGAAGAGCTGGATCGCCGCCAGCAGGAACCCCGTCAACGCGGCCATCGCGAAAGTGGTGTCCATCCCCGTGGAGAAGTGGCGTTCGAGTCCGGGGCGCCACAGCACCGCGAAGGCGACCGGCAGCAGCGCGACGCCGCGACCCGGCGCGTCGACGGCGAGCCTCCACGCCAGCACGCCCAGGAGCGCCAGCAGGATCACCCCCGAGCCGAGGCTCGCTGCGAGGACCGCCGCGCCGTCGCTCGCCGGCGTGAAGGCGCGCAGGATCGTCACCGGCGCCAGGAACAGGAGCGACGTCAGACCGTAGGTCGGCGGTTCGCGAGGGTTCCAGCGCACGCCGAAGCCGGAGAGGAAGTGGTCGGCGTAGCGCACGTACATGTAGGCGTCGTCCCACAGCCATTCGGACGATGTCGCCGCCACGACGTCGACGACGGTGCGGAGCAAGAGGATCGCGGCAAGCAGGAGGCCGAGCGCCGCGACGAGTCGCCGGAGACGGGAGGGATCGGGCATCGGACCGCTATCGTCTCCTGTTTTCCTCGCGCCGGGAACACCCTTCGTACGCCATGGCCGTCGACCTCAAGGTCCTCCGCAACATCGGGATCATCGCGCACATCGACGCGGGCAAGACCACGCTCAGCGAGCGCATCCTCTACTACACGAGGAAAGAGCACCGCATGGGCACGGTCGACGAGGGGACCGCGAAGATGGACTACCTGGAAGAGGAGCAGCAGCGCGGCATCACGATCACGTCGGCCGCGACCACCTGCTTCTGGAACGGCCACCAGATCAACCTGATCGACACGCCGGGCCACGTCGACTTCACGGCCGAGGTCGAGCGGTCGCTCTCGGTGCTCGACGGGGCGATCGGCGTCTTCTGCGGCGTCGCCGGGGTGCAGGCGCAGTCGGAGACGGTCTGGCGCCAGGCCGAGCGCCACCACGTGCCCCGGATCGCCTTCGTCAACAAGCTCGACCGCACCGGCGCCGACCCGCAGCGCGCCGTGCGGACGATCCGCGAGCGGCTCGGGGCCAACGCCGTCCCGGTCCAGCTCCCGATCGGACGCGAGCGCGAGTTCACCGGCGTCGTCGACCTGCTGCGGCGCGTCGCGCTCGTCTGGACCGACGAGCTCGGCGACCGCTTCGTCGAGCAGCCGATCCCGGCCGAGCTCTCCTCCGAAGCGGAGCGCGCCCGCGAACGGCTGGTCGAGGCGGTCGCCGACGTCGACGAGACGCTCTCGACCCCGTTCCTCGAAGGGAAGGCGATCGGTGCGGAGGAGCTCTCCGAGGCGATCCGCCGCGCGGTCGTGGCTCGCCGCTTCGTGCCGGTGCTGTTCGGCGCCGCGCTGCGCAATCGCGGCGTGCAGCCGGTGCTCGACGCCGTGGCGGCGTGGCTCCCCTCGCCGCTCGACGTCGGCGCGATGGAGCTGCCGAGGGACGACGGCAAGGGAGGGAAGGGCGGCAAGGAGGTCTTCGCGCCGACCCGCGACGAGGAGCTGCTGGCGCTCGCGTTCAAGACGATCCACGACGACCACGGCGACCTCACGTTCCTGCGCATCTACTCGGGCACGCTCAAGACCAACCAGTCGCTGTACAACGCGCGCGAGCAGAAGGCCGAGCGCGCCGGCCGCCTCTACCGAATGCACGCCGACGAGCGCGAGCCGATCGACGAGGCGGGGCCGGGCGAGATCGTCGGCGCGATCGGCTTCCGGTACACGCGGACGGGCGACACCCTCTGCCCGAAGGCGCGCGCCGTCCAGATCGAGGGGATGCTCTTCCCCGAGACGGTGATGTCGATGGCGATCGAGCCGAAGAGCTCGGCCGACCGCGACGAGCTCCACGCGTCGCTGCAGTACGTCGCGCGCGACGACCCGACGCTGCGCTACCGGATCGACGAGGAGACCGGGCAGGCGATCGTCTCGGGGATGGGGGAGCTCCACCTCGAGATCGTCGGCAACCGCCTAGAGCGCGACTACCACGTGCCGATCCGCATGGGCAAGCCGCGCGTCGCCTACCGGCAGACCGCCGCGGGCGTCGCCGAGGGCGCGGCGACGTTCGAGCGCGTCTTCGCCGGCCGGCCGCAGTTCGGTCGGATCCGGCTGCGCGTCGAGCCGCGCGAGCAGATCGCGCCGACGGTGAAGCTCTCGCTCCGGCCCGACCGCGTGCCGCGCCAGTTCTGGAACGCGGTCGAGAGCGCCGCGAAGGCGGCGCTGAAGTCGGGGCTCGAGCTCGGCTACCCGATCGTCCGCGTGCACGTCGAGCTTCTCGACGGCGAGGTGCGCGAGGGCGAGACGACGGAGGCGGCGCTGCAGAAGGCGACCAACGACGCGTTCCAGGACGCGATGGCGAAGGCCGGCGCGGTGCTGCTCGAGCCGATCATGCGCTTCGAGATCGAGACGCCCGCAGAGTTCATGGGCGGCGTCACCGGCGATCTCCATCCCCGCCGCGGCCAGGTGCACGAGGTCGACAGTCGAGCCGATCCGGTCAAGATCACCGGCACCGTCCCGCTCGCCCAGACGTTTGGCTACTCGACGGCGCTGCGGTCGCTGTCGCAAGGGCGGGCGAGCTTCGTGCTCGAGCCGGCCGACTACCAGCCGGTCCCGCCCGAGGTTGCTCGCAACCTGACCTTCTGAGCGAATGGTCGGGTCGGCGAGCGTCGCGGCGGTGAGGTCCCGGGGAGTCCCCAGGAGAAAGTCGTTGACTGGCCTTCCCGCTCCCCTACGATTTCGCGCCCCGCTTTTTCCCGGACATCCGCCGCAGTCTTCGCACTCGCTGCCCCTCGCCACCCGCCCACCCTCTCACGATCGGTGAGGCGGACCAGGCGAGAGGAAAGGGAGTGCTCGTGGTCGTGTCAGGGGCCGGCGGGCCGATCCAGCCGGGAAGAGCGCGAAGGGCCCGAAAGCTCGTCATGAATCCGCAGCAGAAGATCACGATCCGTCTCGAGGCGTACGACCACACGGCGCTCGATCAGTCGGCGTCGGACATCGTCGAGACGGCCAAGCGCACCGGCGCACGCGTGGCCGGGCCGATCCCGCTGCCGACGCGCATCGAGCGCTACACGGTCCTGCGCTCCCCCCACGTCGACAAGAAGTCCCGCGAGCAGTTCGAGATCCGGACGCACAAGCGGCTCGTGCTGATCAGCGATCCCTCGCCGAAGACCGTCGACTCGATCAGCCGGCTCAACCTGCCGGCCGGCGTCGACATCCGCGTGAAGGTGTAAGGAGAGGACGACGGTGGCGGTTCCGGTTCCCTACAAGGCCATCCTGGCACGCAAGGAAGGGATGACCCAGATCTTCGACGACAAGGGCCAGGTCGTCCCCGTCACCGTGCTCAAGGCCGGTCCCTGCGTCGTGACGCAGGTGAAGTCGCCGGAGAGCGACGGCTACCACGCGATGCAGGTCGGATTCATCGATCAGAAGCCGCAGCGGCTGAACAAGCCGCAGCGGGTCGAGGCCGAGAAGCGCAAGGTCCCGCCGAAGCGCCTCCTGCGCGAGATCCGGCTCGACGGCGCGCCCGAGTCGAAGGTCGGCGACCAGATCAAGTGCGACGTCTTCGCGGCGGGCGACGTCGTCGACGTGGTGGGCGCCACGAAGGGACGCGGCTTCACCGGCGTCATGCGCGCCTGGAACTTCAAGCACAAGCCGCGCAGCCGCGGGAACATGAACGTGCGCGGCCCGGGCTCGATCGGCATGCGTACCTGGCCGGGCCGCGTCCTGAAGGGCAAGCGCATGGCCACCCATTGGGGCGGCGAGCGCGTCACCGTGAAGAACCTGCGCGTCGTCGCGGTGCAGCCCGAGGCCGACACGCTGCTCGTGAGCGGCTCGGTCCCCGGCACCGACGACGGCGTCGTCTTCGTCCAGACGGCCCGCTCGAAGCGCAGGATGGCCAGGCCGTCATGACTCGCCGCGCGAAGAAGCCCGATTCGAAGTCGTCCGGCCCGGCGGGCGAAGGTGCCGCGGCCGACGCTCCGCCGCCCGCGCCGGCCAAGGCGCCCGCCGCGAAGCTCTGGCAGGCCGGCTCGGTCGCCACGCGCGACGTCGAGCTCGCGCCCTACGGCACGTCGCGGCGCAAGCGGCTGCTGAAGCAGGTCGTCGTCGCCTATCAGGCCAACGCGCGCCAGGGCACCCACAAGACCAAGACCCGCGCCGAGACCTCCTACTCCGGGGCGAAGCCGTGGCCGCAGAAGCACACCGGCCGCGCGCGCGCCGGCGACCGGAACTCGCCGCTGTGGCGCCACGGCGGCACGACCCACGGCCCGCAGCCGCGCGACTATCGCCAGGACACGCCGCGCAGGATGCTGCTCGAGGCGCTGCGCTCGGCGCTGTTCGGCAAGTTCCTGGACGGCGAGGTCTCCTTCGTCGACGGGCTCGAGCTCGCGGAGCCCTCGACCAAGAGCGCGGCGAAGTGCCTGCGCGAGCTCGGCTTCACGAACGGCGCGACCGTCGTCCTCGCCAAGGGCGGCGAGACGCTCTACCGCGCGTTCCGCAACATCGACCGTTGCGAGGTCGTGCCGGCGAGCGACCTGAACGCGCTCCACGTGCTGCGCCGCAAGAGCCTCGTCTTCGTCGGCAGCGCGCTGGCCGAGGTCGAGACCCGGCTCGCCCGCAAGAGCCGGGTGCGCGCGGAAGCGCCGGCCTGAGCCGCCTGAGCTGAAAGGGGAGCGTCGGAACCACCATGCTCGAGGCGCGCGACATCGTCCGGAGACCGCTGGTCACCGAGAAGACGACCTACCTCCAGGACGCGTTGAACCAGTACGCGTTCCTGGTCCATCCCGACGCGAACCGGCTGCAGGTGAAGAAGGCGGTGGAGGAACTCTTCAAGGTCAAAGTCGAGAAGGTGCGCACGATGATCCGCAAGGGCAAGCCGCGCCGGTCGTTCGGCCGCGCCTTCACCACGAGACCGTTCAAGCGAGCGATCGTGACGCTGCGCGACGGCGACAAGATCGACATCGTCTGAGACGCCGCCAAGAGACCTTCAAGAAGATCCCATGACCGTCAAGTACTACAAGCCGACGTCCCCCGGTCGCCGAAGCGGGACCTTCCCCGATTACTCGGAGATCACGGGCGACACGCGGGTGAAGAGCCTGCTCGTCCCCGCTCGCACCCGCGGCGGTCGGAACAACACCGGCCGCGTCACGTCGCGCTACCGCGGCGGCGGCCACAAGCGCTTCCTGCGCATCATCGACTTCAAGCGCAACAAGGACGGCGTCCCCGCCAAGGTCGCCGAGATCCAGTACGACCCCGGCCGCAGCGCGCGCATCGCGCTGCTGCACTACGTCGACGGCGAGAAGCGCTACATCCTCTCGCCGCTCGGGCTGCAGGTCGGCGCGCGCGTCGAGTCGGGCGAGCGCGTCGAGCCGTCGATCGGCAACGTCATGCCGCTCGCCAACATCCCGCTCGGCCTCTTCGTGCACAACGTCGAGATGCAGCCGGGCCGCGGCGGCCAGCTCGGGCGGTCGGCCGGCTCGCAGATCCAGCTCCTGGCGCGCGAGGGCGACTACGCGACGCTGGTGCTCCCGTCGGGCGAGCGGCGCAAGATTCACGCGCGCTGCCGCGCCACGATCGGGCAGGTCGGCAACCTCGACCACCAGAACCAGTCGCTCGGCAAGGCCGGCCGCTCGCGGTGGCTCGGGATCCGGCCGCGCGTGCGCGGCGTGGCGATGAACCCGGTCTCGCACCCGATGGGCGGCGGCGAGGGACGCAGCAAGGGCGGCAACATCCCGCAGTCGCGGACCGGAGTGCCGAGCAAGGGCGGCCTGACGCGCCATCCGCGCAAGCCCTCGAGCCGCTTCATCCTGCGCGGCCGCAAGAAGCGCATCGAGAACGTCTGACGGAGGACCGGGACCGACCATGAGCCGAAGCATCAAGAAGGGGCCTTACGTCGACCCGAGACTCCTCGCGAAGGTCGAGAAGGCCTCGAAGGGGACGAAGCGCGAGCCGATCAAGACCTGGTCGCGCCGCTCGACGATCATCCCCGACTTCGTGACCCTGACCTTCCTGGTGCACAACGGCAAGCAGCACGTGCGCGTGTTCGTGACCGAGGACATGGTCGGCCACAAGCTCGGCGAGTTCGCGCCGACGCGGATCTTCCGCGGGCACACGACCGGCCGGAAGGCGGAGGAGGCCGCGGCCGCGGCCGCCGCGGGACCCCCGGGCGGCGGCGGAGCCCCGGCGGCTCCGGCCGCACCGCCGGCGGGCGGCGGGAAGAAGTGAGGCGCGCGACCCGACGTCGCACGGTGGACACGACCATGGCATTCGAGGCGAGTCATCGATACGCCCACGTCACGCCTCGCAAGGCGCGACCGGTGGCCGACCTGGTGCGCGGGCTCAACGCCAATCGCGCGCTCGAGGTGCTCCAGTTCAATCCGCGCCGCGCCGCCGGCCTGCTGCGCGCGGTGATCCAGTCGGCGCTCGCCAACGCGAGCCAGCGGCAGGGAGTGAACTTGAACCAGCTCGTGGTGGCGAAGATCTTCGTGAACGAGGGGCCGCTGCAGAAGCGCGGCCGCCCGGTCGCTCGCGGCCGCTTCCACCGGATCATGAAGAAAGCGAGCCACCTGCACGTCGTCCTCGACGAGCCGGCGCCCGCGGCCGCGGACGACGCTGCGAAGGGGAAGGCCGGCAAGCCCGAGAAGCTCGCCAAGCCCGAGAAGGTCGAGAAGGCGGGAGGGCGCGTCTAGATGGGTCAGAAGGTTCACCCTCTCGGCTTCCGCATCGGCATCCGCGAGCCGTGGCGTTCGCGCTGGACCGCCTCGAAGAAGGAATTCCCGGGCCTGATCGTCCAGGACCAGCGGATCCGCGGCTTCATCAAGCGCGAGTTCAAGCAGGCCGCCGTCGCGCGCATCGACATCGAGCGCACGCGCGAGTCGACGACCGTGATCATCCACACCGCACGGCCCGGCGTGCTGATCGGACGCAAGGGCGTGCGCGCGGAGCAGCTGCGCAACGACCTCGCGCTGCTCGTCGGCAACAACGTGACGGTGCACACGGTCGAGCTGGCGCGCGCCGAGCTCTCGGCGCAGCTTGTCTCCGAGAGCGTCGCCGAGCAGCTCGAGAAGCGCGTCTCGTTCCGCCGCGCGCTCAAGAAGACGGCGCAGCTCACGATGCAGGCCGGCGCGCTCGGCGTGAAGATCCACATCGCCGGCCGGCTCGGCGGCGCCGAGATGTCGCGCCGCGAGCAGATCATCCAGGGCTCGATCAAGCTCGCCACGCTCGACGCGGACATCGACTACGGCTTCTCCATCGCGCGCACGAGCTACGGCGTGATCGGGTGCAAGTGCTGGATCTTCCGCGGCTGGTACGAGCAGGCGCACAAGCAGGAGAACCGCCATGCCGATGATGCCTAGCCGCGTCCGCTGGCGAAAAGTCCAGCGCGGGACGCTGCGCGGCTACGCGCAGCGCGGCAACGTCGTCTCCTTCGGCGAGTGGGGCCTGCAGGCGCTCGAGTGGGCGTGGCTCGACGGCCGCCAGATCGAGGCCGGACGCGTCGCGGCGAGCCGCGCGGCTCCGGAGGCGCGCGTCTTCGTCCGCGTCTTTCCGCACAAGCCGGTCTCGAAGAAGCCGCTCGAGACGCGCATGGGCAAGGGAAAGGGCGAGCCCGACAAGTGGGTCGCCGAGGTGAAGCCGGGCCACGTGATCTACGAGATCACCGGCGTGACCGAGGACAAGGCGATCCTCGCCTTCAACCGGGTGGCTCACAAGCTGCCGATCCGGACGCGCCTGATCCGGCGGAGGCACGGCCTCTCATGAATCCCAAGACGCAGGAGCTGCGGACGCAGGAGGCGTCCGAGCTCGACTTCCTCCTCAAGGAGAAGCGGAAGCGGATCTTCGATCTGCGCTTCAAGGCCGCCTCCGAGGAGATCGGGGACAAGAAGGAGCTGTCGCGGCTGAGGCGCGACGTCGCGCGCATCCTCACGATCCAGAGTGAACGCCAGCGCGCCGCCGCCGCCGCGAGCGCACCGAAAGCCGAGGGCAAGGCCGATGGTTCCTGACACCACCGCGGGAGACGCCGTCGCCGCGGACGCGCCGCGAACGCGGGCGCGCCGCACCGGCGTCGTCACGTCGGACAAGATGCAGAAGACGATCACCGTCGTCGTCGAGCGGCTGGTCAAGCACCCGCTCTACAAGAAGTACGTCCGCGAGCGCACCGTCCTCAAGGCGCACGACGAGAAGAACGAGGCCAAGATCGGCAACGTCGTCGAGATCGAGTTCTCCCGGCCGCTCAGCAAGACCAAACGCTGGACCCTCGTCCGGATCGTGCGGGCGGCGGAGGGCGGCGCACCGTGATCCAGACCTACACGCGACTCGACGTCGCCGACAACACCGGCGCACGCATCGTCATGTGCATCCGGATCCTCGGGAACTCGCGGCGCCGCTACGCCGGAGTGGGCGACATCATCGTCGGTGCCGTCAAGAAGGCGGCGCCCGGATCGGAGGTCAAGCAGGGCTCGGTCGTGAAGGGGGTCGTCGTGCGCACCAAAGCGCCGATCCGCCGCGAGGACGGCAGCTACGTTCGCTTCGACCGCAACGCGATGGTGCTCCTCGACAACGAGAACAACCCCAAGGGCACGCGCATCTTCGGCGCGGTCGCCCGCGAGCTGCGGGTCAAGAACTTCATGAAGATCATCTCGCTCGCGGCGGAGGTCGTCTGATGGCGCTGCGGATCAAGCGCGGCGACGTCGTCGTCGTCCTCTCCGGCGACGACAAGGGCAAGACCGGCAAGGTCATTCGCGTCGAGCCTTCGGAGGACCGTCCGCGCGCCTGGGTCGAAGGGGTGAACCTCCAGTTCAAGCACATGAAGCGCTCGCAGCAGAACCCCAAGGGCGGGCGCGTCCGGCGGGAGGGGCCGGTGCACCTCTGCAAGCTGATGCTCTGGAGCGAGTCGCTGAAGCGGGGGCAGCGCTTCCGCGTCGAGACGCGCGACGGCAAGCGCGTGCGCGTCGGAGTGAAGGACGGGGCGGTCTACGCGTGACCCGACCCGGAACCCAACCATGACCACCAAGGCCGCCGCCGTCGAACGCAAGAAGCCGCGCCTGCGCGAGAAGTACGAGCGCGAGGTGGTGCCGCAGCTGATGGAGAAGTTCTCCATCGGGAACCGCATGGCGGTGCCGCGCCTCGTGAAGATCGGCATCAACATGGGCGTGCGCAAGGAGAAGGAGAGCAAGGAGTACTTCGACGAGGTGACCAAGCACCTCGCGGCGCTCTCCGGCCAGAAGCCGGTCGTGACGCACTCGCGCATGTCGATCGCCGGCTTCAAGCTGAGGGAGGGCGACAAGGTCGGCCTCAAGGTCACGCTGCGGCGCGACCGCATGTGGGAGTTCCTCGACCGGCTGATCTCGCTGGCGATCCCGCGTCTGCGCGACTTCCGCGGGCTGTCGCGCAAGGCGTTCGACGGACGCGGGAACTACACGCTCGGCGTCTCGGAGCAGACCGTCTTCCCGGAGGTCGATGCCGACTCCGTGAACCACACGCAGGGGATGGACATCACGCTGGTGACGACGGCGCAGGACGACGCGAAGGCGCAAGCGCTGCTGCTGGGGCTGGGAGTTCCGCTCCAGCGCGACGCCGGAAAGGAGTCGTGAGCGTTGGCCAGGACATGCCTGAGGGTGAAGGCGAGGCGGACCCCGAAGTTCCCGGTCCGCAGGCACAGCCGCTGCAATCTCTGCGGGCGCTCGCGCGCCTGCTACCGCAAGTTCGGGATCTGCCGCATCTGCTTCCGCACGCTCGCGCTGCGGGGCGAGATCCCCGGCGTGAAGAAGGCCTCGTGGTGAGCGCCGTGACGACGGCCGCGCTCCGGAAGAGGACGGGACGACTGCCATGACCATGACCGATCCGATCGCCGACCTGGCGACGCGAATCCGCAACGCGCTGCAGATCCGGCGCGACGGCGTGCTCGTGCCCCACAGCATGATCAAGGCCGGCATCTGCGAGGTGCTCCGCCGCGAGGGTTACATCCGCGACTTCACGGTCGAGTCGCAGGAGGGCCATCCCTACCTGCGGATCGGCCTCAAGTACGGCCCCGACGGGGAGCAGGTCCTCCAGAGCATCCAGCGGGTCAGCAAGCCGGGGCGCCGCATCTACCGCGGGTGGCGCAGCCACCCTCGCGTGCTCGGCGGGATGGGGATCACCGTGCTCACCACCACCAAGGGCGTCCTCTCCGACCGCGAAGCGCGTGCGCAGAAGATCGGCGGCGAGGCGTTGCTCGAGGTCTACTGATGTCGCGCATCGGCAAGCAGCCCGTGGTTCTCGTGAAAGGCGTCGAGGCGAAGCTCGACGGCCGCAACCTCTCCGTCAAGGGACCGAAGGGGGCGCTCACGCAGTGGATCGATCCGCGGATCCAGGTCGAGATCGACGCGCCGGGCGCCAAGGTCCGGTTCAAGCGCGACTCCGACCTGCCCGAATCCCGCGCGCTGCACGGCCTCTATCGCGCGCTCTGCCGCAACATGGTGGAGGGCGTGACGACGGGGTACTCGAAGCGGCTCGAGATCCACGGCGTCGGCTTCCAGGGCAAGGTCGAGAAGGGGGCGCTCGCGCTGACCATCGGCTTCAGCACCCCCTTCGTCCTCGAGATCCCCAAGGGGATCACGCTCGAGATTCCCAATCCGACGACGATCGACGTCAAGGGCGTCGATCGTCAGCTCGTCGGCGAGTTCGCGGCGCGCATCCGCGCCGCGCGGCCGCCGGAGCCCTACAAGGGCAAGGGCATCCGCTACGCCGGCGAGCAGATCCGGCGCAAGGCCGGCAAGTCGATGGCCACCGGCGCCAAGTGAACCGGGATTCGAGAGAGACGACGCCATGAACCACCAACGCGACATGCGCCGACGTCGCGCCAGCAAGGCGCGCAGCGTCTTCAAGCGGATCCGCGTCCACTCGGACCGTCCTCGCCTGTGCGTCTACCGCAGCAACAAGTTCATCTACGCCCAGGTGGTCGACGATCAGGCCGGGCGCACCGTCGCCGCGGCCTCGAGCCTCGAGAAGGAGCTGAAGCAGGCGGTCGACGGCGCGAGCGGGAAGGTGGGAGTGGCGACGCGCGTCGGGCTCGCCATCGCCGAGCGCGCGAAGAAGGCGGGCGTGGAGAAAGTGGTCTTCGACCGCCGGCACTACCGCTACCACGGCCGGATCAAGGCGCTCGCGGATGCCGCCCGCAAGGGCGGGCTCAGCTTCTGACAGCTCCGCCCCGACGTGAACCAGCGAACTCGTGAACTGAGGTGAACTGAGATGGTGCTCGACGACGACTCGACGACGACGGCCGCGGCGGCGCCGCCGGCGCAGCCTCGCCCCGAGCGCGGCGGCGGCCGCGAAGGCCGGCGCCGCGACCGCGACGACGGGGAGGGCGGCGAGGCCGTCTTCCAGGAGATCGTGGTCAAGGTGAACCGCTGCGCGAAGGTGATGAAGGGCGGCAGGCGCTTCTCCTTCTCCGCGCTCGTCGTCGTGGGCAACCGCGACGGCAAGGTGGGCTACGGATTCGGGAAGGCGCGCGCCGTCCCCAACGCGGTCGAGAAGGGGGTCAAGGACGCGAAGAAGAGCCTCATCAGCGTGCCGCGCGTCGGCACGACGATCCCGCACCGCGTCGACTCGTCCTTCGAGGCGTCGCGGATCCGCCTGATCCCCGCCGCAGCGGGCACCGGAATCGTGGCGGGCGGAACGGTGCGGGCGGTCATGGAGCTCGCGGGAGTGAAGGACGTCCTGACCAAGAGCTACGGCCAGACCAACGCGATCAACCTGGTGAAGGCGGCGTTCAAGGGGCTGCAGGCGCTGCGCTCGCGCGCGCAGATCGAGTCGCTTCGCGGGGTGAGCCTGTGATCCTGAACGACGTCCTCGACGCCGGTCCGCGCCGCGAGCGCCGCGTCCGCGTCGGCCGCGGCATCGGTTCGGGCCTCGGCAAGACCTGCGGCCGCGGGCAGCACGGCGCCTACTCGCGCAGCGGCAACTCGATGAAGCTCGGCTTCCAGGGCGGGACGATGCGGTTCTTCCGCCGCATCCCGCGCCGCGGCTTCAACAACGCGGCCTTCCGGGTCAAGTGGGACCCCGTCAACGTCGGCGTCCTCGACTCCGCCTTCCAGGCGGGCGAGACGGTGACGCTCGCCGCGGCGATCGCGCGCGGCGCCGTGAAGCGCAACGCCGAGCGCCTGAAGGTCCTCGGCGACGGCGAGATCACCAAGGCGCTCATCCTCGATCCGTCGGTGGCCGCCTCGGCGTCGGCGCGCGCGAAGATCGAGAAGGCCGGCGGCAAGGTCCTCATGCCGCTCCCGAAGAAGCCGGCGCCCGACTGGAAGGGGATCGCCGCCGCGAAGGCGCGAGCGGCGAAGGCTGCGGCCGCGGCGACCGAGAAGGCGGAGAAGGCCGACAAAGCCGAGAAGGGCGAGAAGGGCGAGCCGAAGAAGCCGCGCGGCGACGACAGGGCCGCGAAGCCGGAAGGCCGCAAGGGCGGCGACGAGAAGCAGCCCCGCGCCGAGAAGCGCGACCACGGCGAGAAGCGCGCGCCCGAGACGAAGCGCAAAACGCCCGAGGGCGACGCCGCGCCCAAGAAGAAGAAGTGACTCGCGTCTAGCGAGCCGGACCCACTGCCATGATGGGAAAGTCCCTCGACATCCTGCGCGTGCCGGAGCTACGCAAGAAGATCCTCTGGACGCTCGGATTGCTCTTCGCCTACCGCCTCGGCAACCACGTCCTGCTGCCGGGCGTCGATCCCGACGCGTTCCTCGCCCGCTCGAGCGGCATGGCGGGCGGCTGGGTCGGGATCCTGAACGTCCTGTCGGGCGGCGCGATCGGCAGCGCGACGGTCTTCTCGCTTGGCGTGATGCCCTACATCTCGGCGTCGATCGTCTTCTCGCTGCTGCAGAAGATGGTGCCGGCGCTCGAGCAGGTGGCGAAGGAGGGGCAGTCGGGCCAGCGCAAGATCAACCAGTGGACGCGCTGGTCGACCGTGCCGATCTGCCTCTTCCAGGCGACGATGGTCGTGAACCAGATCATCGCGCGCGACGTCGTCTCGCACTCGCACCCGATCATCGACCCGGTCCGCTTCGACGACTTCTTCTACAAGACCATGCTCGTGCTGATCCTGACGACCGGCACGCTCTGCATCATGTGGATCGGCGAGAAGATCAGCGAGCACGGCGTCGGGCAGGGCACGTCGCTCATCATCATGGCGGGGATCGTGGCCCGCCTGCCGCAGCAGACTTTCACCTCGATCGAGGGCGACGACGAGGGCAAGACGCGCTTCATCGCCGAGATCGTCGGCCTCTTCGTCGTGGTCGTGATGGCCGTCGTCTTCTTCACGAAGGCGCAGCGGCGGATCCCGATCCAGCAGGCGAAGCTGACGCGCGGCCGCCGCCAGCTCGGCGGCGCCCGCCACTTCATCCCGCTCAAGATCAGCGCCGCGGGCGTCATGCCGATCGTCTTCGCGCAGACGCTCTTCGTCATCCCGAACATGATGGCGAGCGTCTCGTGGCTCTCGTTCATGCGCGAGTACTTCGGCTACGACTCCTACCTCTACATCGCGCTCTACACCGCGCTCATCTTCTTCTTCGCCTTCTTCTGGACCGCGATCATGTTCCAGCCCAAGGAGATGGCGAACAACCTGAAGGAGCACGGGAGCTTCATCCCCGGCATCCGGCCTGGCCAGCGCACCGCCGACTTCCTCGAGGGCGTCATGGTGCGCGTCACGCTGGTCGGCGCCGCGTTCCTCGTCGTGATCGCGCTGCTGCCGCAGTTCGCCAACGACGTGCTCGGCAGCGCGGGGCGCGGGCTGACCTACGCCATCGGCGGGACGAGCATCCTGATCACCGTCGGCGTCTGCCTCGACCTCGTCGACAAGATCAACGCGCAGCTCGTGATGCGCAACTACGAGGGCTTCACCGGCCAGGGCGGCTCCGGATGGGCGCGCAGCCGCGGCCAGAGCGCGGGAGGCGGCGACGAGTGAAGACGGCCGCCCGCATCCGTCCCAAGTCGAAGTCGGAGCTCGCGCGGATGCGCGAGTCGGGACGCATCGTGGGCGAGGTCCTCGAGCGGATCGCCGCGCTCATCCGTCCGGGGGTGACGTCGCTCGAGCTCGACGCCTTCGCCGAGGAGTGGATCCGCGGCCGCGGGGCGACCCCGTCGTTCAAGGGTTACCACGGCTACCCGCGGAGCCTCTGCGTCTCGGTGAACGAGGAAGTGGTCCACGGGATCCCCGGCAAGCGGGTGCTGCGCGAGGGCGACATCGTCACGATCGACTGCGGCGCGCTGCTCGACGGCTGGCACGGCGACGCGGCGCGCACCTTCGCGGTCGGCCCGATCGATCCGGAGTCGCGCGAGCTCCTGCGCGTCTGCGACGGGGCGCTGCAGGCCGCGATCGCCGAGCTGCGCGCGCGGCGCAGGCTGGGCGACGTCTCGCGCGCCGTCGAGGAGCACGTGAAGCGCGAGTCGGGCTTCTCGGTGGTCCGGCAGTACGTCGGCCACGGGATCGGCCGGGCGCTCCACGAGGAGCCGCAGGTCCCCAACTACTTCGAGGCGGGGTTCCCGTTCGCGGACCTCATGCTCGAGCCGGGTCACGTCTTCGCCGTCGAGCCGATGGTGAACGCCGGGACCCAGGATGTGCGCGTGCTCGACGACCTGTGGACCGTGGTGACAGCGGACGGCCGCCGTTCGGCCCACTTCGAGCACACGATCGCGGTGATGGAGGAAGGCCCGCAGGTGCTGACGCTCCCGTGAGGGGGCGCGGCGGACGGCGAGCCTTGGGCCTGGCGAGGAACGAAACGTTCGTGGCGAAGGAAGAGTCGATCCGGGTGTCGGCGACGGTGACGGAGGCGCTGCCGAATGCCGTGTTTCGCGTGAAGCTGGAGAACGGCCACTCGATCCTGGCCCATGCGTCGGGAAAGATGCGGATGCACTTCATCCGGATCCTTCCCGGCGACAAGGTCTCGATCGAGCTGTCGCCGTACGACCTGACGCGCGGCCGGATCGTCTACCGCGAGTGACGGTCTGGACCGCAGGTCGAGGTTTGGAGAGAGAACCGTGAAGGTGCGCGCATCGGTGCGTCGGATCTGCGAGAAGTGCAAGGTCGTGCGGCGGCGCGGCGTCGTCTACGTCGTCTGCAGCGAGCCTCGACATAAACAAAGGCAGGCGTAGACGCCTGCCGGCAGAGACGGGCGTGAGCGCCTGCCGGCAACGGCAGGCCTGACTACGCGGAGAAGGTGGAGCATGCCTCGAATCCTGGGCGTCGACATTCCGGGGGACAAGAAGGTCCCCTACTCGCTCGCGTACATCTACGGCGTCGGGATCCCGACGGGCCGCCGGATCTGCCGCGACCTCTCGGTGAACGCGGACGCGCGGGCCAAGGACCTCACGGAAGAGGAGCTCACGCGCATCACCGAGTGGATCGACAAGAACAACGCCGTGGAGGGCACGCTGCGCCGCCAGATCGCGGTGAACGTCCAGCGGCTGCGCGAGATCGGCTGCTACCGCGGGATGCGCCATCGCAAGGGGCTGCCGGTCCGCGGACAGCGGACGCGGACGAACGCGCGGACCCGAAAGGGGCCGAGGAAGACCGTGGCCGGGAAGAAAGGCGCCAAAGTGAAATAGATCGCGCGGCGCATGCACCTGTCGGGCTGCGCCCGCAGGTGATGCGCCTTGAGATGTGCTCGAGGGGTTGACGCAAGAGTTGAACGGAGTTGGGACGCAGTGATCGGTAAGCAAGAGGTGAGACGAGAGAACGAATGACCAAGAAGAAGAAGGCGAGAAGAAGCTCCGCGAAGGCCGTCGCCCACGTCATGGCGACCTTCAACAACACGATGGTGACCATCACCGACCTTCGAGGCGACACGCTCGCCTGGTCGAGCGCGGGGAACGTGGGGTTCAAGGGGTCGCGCAAGTCGACGCCGTTCGCCGCTCAGAAGGCGGCGGAGAAGGCGGCGGTGAACGCCATGAAGATGGGAGTGAAGGAGGTCGAGGTGCGCGTGAACGGGCCGGGCAGCGGCCGCGAGTCGGCCGTGCGCGCGCTCGCGGCGGCGGGACTCACCGTGCGCGCGATCGAGGACCATACGCCCCTGCCGCACAACGGCTGCCGGGCGAGGAAGCGGCGTCGAGTCTGAGAAGCTTTCGTTTTCGGGCGAATCCTCGACAGAATGGCGGGCTTTTCCGCCGGAGCGGGAGTTCGATGAACAGCAATGGCTCGTGAAACCGGATCAGTCTGCAAGCTCTGCCGCCGCGAGGGAGAGAAGCTCTACCTCAAGGGGGCGCGCTGCGAGTCGGCCAAGTGCGCGATCGTGAAGCGCAACTACCAGCCTGGGCAGCACTCCTGGAGCCGGGGTCGACCGTCCGACTACGGCGTCCGACTGCGGGAGAAGCAGAAGCTCAAGCGCTTCTTCGGCGTCTCCGAGCGCTCGTTCCGCCTCGTCTTCGAGCGGGCCTCGCGGCTGCCAGGAAACACCGGCGAGCACATGCTCATCCTGCTCCAGCAGCGGCTCGACCACGTGGTCAACCTCTGCGGCGTGGCGTTGTCGCGCCGGCACGCGCGCCAGCTCATCCAGCACGGCCACGTCTTCGTGAACGGCCGGCGCTGCAACATCCCTTCCGCGCTCGTGCGGCGCGGCGACGCGATCACCTTCGCCCGGCGCGAGAAGGTCTCGAAGCTCCTGAAGGAGTGCCACGAGGCGCGCAAGGGCGATTCGGTCCCCGCCTGGCTCCAGTTCGACGAGGCCGCCATGGCCGCGAAGGTGGCGGAGCTCCCCAAGCGGGAGCACCTCGAGTTCCCCGTCGACGAGCAGCTCGTCGTCGAGCTGATGTCGCGCTGAAACCACGGAGAGATCCCCGATGCGAATCCGCTGGCGCAACTTCGAGCTCCCCTCGCGCGTCGCCGCCGACGCCGACACGGCGCAGCCCAACTACGCAAAGTTCGTCGTCGAGCCGTTCGAGCGCGGCTTCGGCCACACGATCGGGAACGGGATGCGGCGCGTGCTGCTCTCGTCGATCGAGGGCTTCGCCGTCACGCAGATCAAGATCGACGGCGTGCTGCACGAGTTCTCGACCATCGAGGGCGTGCTCGAGGACGTCGTCGACGTCGTCCTCAACGTGAAGGGCGTGCTCGTGCGGCTCGCCGGCGAAGGGCCGGTGCCGCTCAGGATCGAGTTGAAGCGCAAGGGCGCCGTGAAGGCGGGCGACATCCGCTGCCCGGCCGACGCCGAGGTGCTGAATCCCGACCACGTCATCTGCACGCTGACGGCGGAACGCGAGTTCCGCATGGAGCTGATGGCGCAGCGCGGACGCGGCTACCGGACGGCCGAGGAAAACGAGAAGGAGGAGAAGGAGGTCGGCGTCATCGCCGTCGACTCCAGCTTCTCGCCGGTCACGCGCGTGCGCTACAAGGTCGAGGAGACGCGCGTCGGCAAGATGACCAACTACGACAAGATGGTCCTCGAGGTCTGGACCAACGGCACGGTCACGCCCGAGAACGCGATGGTCGAGGCGGCGAAGATCTACCGCAAGCACCTCAATCCCTTCGTCCACTATCTCCAGCCGGGCGCCGGAGTGCTCGCCGGCGAGTCGATCGACGTCCCCGGCGCGGCCGCGGCGCTGCCCGCCGAGGCGACGGACGGAGTCGGGATCCCGGAGCAGCCGATCACCGTCCTCAACCTCTCGGTGCGCGCGCGCAACTGTCTCGACGCCGAGAACGTCCGCACCGTGCGCCAGCTCCTGAAGATGACCGAGCAGGACCTGCTGGAGCTGCGCAACTTCGGCCAGACCTCGCTGAGGGAAGTGAAGAAGCGGCTGGGCGAGCACGGACTCGCGCTCGCAGGGTCGGCCGTCTACGTCGACACCGGCGAGGATCCGATCGACGAGGCGATCGTCGACGACGCTCCCGCGGCGGAGCCGGGGCCGGGCCCCGTGCTCGACGTCCCGGGCGAGGGGACCAGCGGGGCGTGACGCGCCGCCGCGTCGAACGGAGCTGCCGATGCGCCACAAGAAACTCGGACGGAAGCTCGGCATCCGTGCCGACCATCGCAAGGCCCAGCGCATGAACATGCTGACGGCCCTGATCCTGCACGGGAGGGTCATCACCACGCTCGCCAAGGCGAAGGAGTACCGGCGCCACGCGGACAAGATGATCCACCTCGCCAAGGTGAGGAGCCTCCACCGCATCCGCCTCGCGCAGTCGCGGCTCGGGAACGACCGCGACGTCGTCAAGCGCCTCTTCGACGTGATCGCGCCTCCGTTCGCCGAGCGTCCGGGCGGCTACACGCGCATCCTCAAGCTCGCCAAGCCGCGCGTCGGCGACAACGCGCCGCGCGCGATCCTCGAGCTCGTGGGCGAGAGCGAGCGAAGGGCGAAGGCGGCGGAGGAGGCGAGGGCGGCGGAGGTCGACAAGGGGAAAAAGGGCAAAAAGCAGGCGGCGGCGGAGGCGGCCAAATCCTGATGGAGCGGGCGCGCCTGCGGCGCGCCGCTCATCTTGGGCTTCGCAAGGCGAGCGAAGCTCGCTTGCGAAGCCGGGCATGCAGCGGACGAAGCGGTGCTTCGCCGCTGATGCCCATGAGAGAAGAGAAGAGGGGCGGGCTGGCGAGAGGCTTGGCGCGGCGGGGATCGGGCTGGCCGGACCAGAAGTCAGGGGGCGGCGAGCCCCAGAGCCGTGGCAATCCGGCGCGCGACCTCGTCCATGGTCCCGGTTCCGTCGATGGCGTGCACCGGAGCGCCGACGCTTCGGTAGTAGCCGACGCAGGGATTGGTCTGCGCGTCGTAGGTGTCGAGGCGATGCGCGATGACGGCGGGGTCGGCGTCGTCGGGGCGGTTCTCCTTCCGGGCGCGGCTCTTCAGGCGCTCGATGAGGTCGGGGCGCGGGACGTCGATGACGACGACGCCGCGGATCCCGAAGCCGCGCGCCTGAAGGAACTGGTCGAGCCAGCGCGCCTGCGCGACGTTTCGCGGGAAGCCGTCGAGGATGACGCCGAGGCTGGCGTCGGGACGGAGCAGGCGCTCGCGCACCATCTCGTTCGTCACGGCGTCCGGGACGAGCTGGCCGCTCTTCATGATGTGCTCGACCTCCTGGCCGAGCTCGGTGCGGCGAGTCAGGTGGTCGCGGAACATGTCGCCGGTCGAGACGTGCGGGGCGCGGATCGAGGTCTCGAGGCGCTTGGCCTGGGTGCCCTTGCCGGCGCCGGGCGGGCCGAAGAGCAGGACCGTCTGCCGGATCATCGCCGTCAGCCTCCTCGCCCCTCCCGCCCGCGCGGACGGCGCATGATGCCGCCTGTGCCGCACCCGCAACAGGGCGCGGCCCGGCTCATCGGAGCGACGCGCACCCGGGACCGAGCTCCCGCTCGAGCTCTTCCAGGAGGTCGTCGCTGATCTGGACGAAGTGGTCGTCGTTCGTGCGATGGACGACGGGCGGGCGGCCCGACTCGTGGAGGCGCATGAAGACGGGGCTCGATCCGCGGTGGCGCGCGAGGATCGTGCGCACCCGGCCGAGCAGCGGCCCGAATTCGCCTCCCGGCGGCGGGAGGTCGAGGATGAGCTGGCCGCCGGCCGCGCCGCTCATCACGCCGTCGAGCGGCGCGACGTCGGACGCCTTGATCGTCGGCCGTTCGGACGAGAGGTCGAGCTGGCCCGTCACGAGGAGCAGGCGGTCCTCGTCGAGGTGCTCTTTCACGCGGTCGTAGGTCTCGGGGAAGACGACGACCGTGGCGGCGCCCGCCAGCCCGGCGACCTCGACGATCGCCATCTTGCGGCCGGCGGATCGGCCGCGCCTGGCCACGGTGAAGCGCGGCTTGGCGGCGATGCCGCCGATCGTCACCGTGGAGCCGTCGGGCACCTCGGCCAGGTCCTCGACGCGCGCGGTGCAGTGGCGCAGCAGGAGGTCGGAGTAGCGCGCGAGCGGGTTGCTCGTCAGGTAGAAGCCGAGCGCCTCCTTCTCGAGACGCAGCTTCTCGCGCTCCGGCCATTCGGGGAGGTCCTGGATGCGCGAGCCGGCGGGCGCCGCGGCGCCGGCCGCGAAGAGGTTCTTCTGCCCGGTCCTCCGGTCGCGCTGCGCGGAGGCGGCCTGCTGCAGGAGTCCGTCGAGCGCGGCCGCGAGCGCAGAGCGCGTGTGGCCGGTCGAGTCGAGCGCGCCCGCGCGGACGAGCGCCTCGAGCGGCGCGCGGTTCACGGTCTGCGGATTCACGTTCTCGAGGATCCGCAGCAGGTCGCGCTCGCCCTTGGCGGCGGCGCGTCCCGCGAGCAGCTCCTCGATCGCCTTGGGGCCGAGTCCTTTGACGTTTCCGAGTCCCAGCCGCACCGAGCTCCCGTCGGTCGTGCAGGCAAGCTCGGAGCGGAGGAGGTCGGGCGGGAGCACCTCGATCCCGGCCCGGCGGCACTCGCCGAGGTAGACGGCGACCTTGTCGCTGTTCTCGGCGTCGCACGTGACGACCGAGGCCCAGAACTCGTGCGGATGGTTGGCCTTCAGCCACGCCGTCCACCAGGTGACGAGGCCGTAGGCGGTCGAGTGGCTCTTGTTGAAGCCGTAGCCGGCGAAGAACTCGATCTGCTCCCAGATCTGCGCGGCGACCTCGCGGGCGCAGCCGCGTTCGGCGGCGCCGTCGACGAACCGCTCCCGATAGCGCGCCATCACCTCGAGCTTCTTCTTGCTCATCGCCTTGCGCATCGTGTCCGCTTCGTCGAGCGAGAAGCCCGCGAGCACGTGGGTGATGCGCATCACCTGCTCCTGGTAGACCATGATCCCGTAGGTCTCGCGCAGGATCTCCTCGAGCGCCGGATGGGCGTAGCGGGCCGGCTCGACGCCGCGCTTGCGGTTGACGTAGCTGTCGACCATGCCCGAGCCGAGCGGGCCGGGCCGGTAGAGCGCGAGGACGGCGATGATGTCCTCGAAGCTGTCGGGCCGCATCTTGACCAGCAGCTCCTTCATCCCGCTCGACTCGAGCTGGAAGACGGCGCTCGCGTCGCCGCGCTGGAGGAGCTCGAAGGTCCTGCGGTCGTCGAGCGGGAGCGACTCGTAGCAGAGCTTCAGGCCGCGGTTCTTCTCCAGCATGCGGCGCGCGAGGTCGAGGATCGTCAGCGTCTTCAGCCCGAGGAAGTCCATCTTGAGCAGGCCGAGTTGCTCGAGGTCCTCCATCGAGAACTGCGTGTTGACCTCGCCCTGCACCGTGCACAGCGGCACGATCTCCATCAGCGGCCGGTCGCCGATGACGACGCCAGCCGCGTGGGTCGAGGCATGGCGGTTCAGCCCCTCGATCTTGAGGGCGACCTCGAAGAGCTCGCGGAACTGCGGCGACTCGGACCGGATCGCCTGGAGCTCGGGATCCTCGAGCGCCTTCTTGAGCTCGGTGTTCGGGGCGGTCGGGATCTTCTTGGCGATGCGGTCGACGTCGCGCAGCTCGATGCCGAGCACGCGGCCCGCGTCGCGCACGGCCGCCTTCGCCGCCATCGTCCCGAAGGTGACGATCTGCGAGACTCGGTCGGCCCCGTAGCGCTGGCGCACGTAGTCGATCACCTTCTCGCGTCCGTCGCGGCAGAAGTCGATGTCGATGTCGGGCATGGTGATGCGCGACGAGTTCAGGAATCGCTCGAAGAGCAGGCCGTAGCGCAGCGGATCGACGTCGGTGATGCCGAGGCAGTAGGCGACGAGGCTGCCCGCCGCCGAGCCGCGACCGGGGCCGACCGGGATCTCCTGGTCGCGCGCGAAGCGGACGAAGTCGGCGACGATCAGGAAGTAGGAGACGAAGCCCATCTGCCGGATCACGGCGATCTCGCGCTCGAGGCGGCTGCGGACCGCCTCCGTGACGTCGGGATAGCGGCGCCGCACGCCCTCCTCGCAGAGGCGCCGGAAGTGGTCGTCGGGCGCTTCGCCCCTGGGCGTCTCGAAGGCGGGGAGGTGCATCTCGCCGAGCGCGAGCTCGAAGCCGCAGCGTCCGGCGATCTCGACCGTCCGCTCGACCGCGCCTTCGACGTCGGAGAACGCGGCGGCCATCTCGTCGCCCGACCGGAAGTGGAACTGGTCGCTCTCCATCCGCATCCGGTCGGCGTCCTGCATCGTGTTGCCGGTGTTGATGGCGAGCATCACCTCCTGCGCGCGCGCGTCCTCGCGGCGCAGGTAGTGCACGTCGGAGGTGCCGACGAGCGGGATCCCGGTCTCGGCCGAGAGGTCCTTCAGCGCCTGGCGGACGAGCTGCTGGCGCTCCAGCCCGTTGTTCATCACCTCGAGGTAGAAGCTCTCCTTCCCGAAGAGGTCGCGCAGTCCCATCGCCGCCTCGATCGCCTCCTTGCGGCCGCCGTGCTGGACGGCGCGCGCCACCTCGCCCGAGAGGCAGCCCGACAGGGCGATCAGCCCTTTCGAGTGCGAGGCGAGCAGCTCCTTGTCGATGCGCGGCCGGCGGTAGAAGCCCTCGAGGAAGCTCCGGCTCGTGAGCTTCATCAGGTTCTGCCACCCTTCGTGGGTCGCGGCGAGCAGCGTGATGTGGTCGGTGAAGTTGCCCGCCTCGCCTCCCGACCGCTCGAGCCGGCTCTTGCGGGCGATGTAGGCCTCGATCCCGAGGATCGGCTTGATGCCGGCCGTGCGCGCCTCGCGCATGAACTCGACGGCGCCGTAGAGGTTGCCGTGGTCAGTGAGGGCGAGCGCCTCCATTCCGGCGTCCTTCGCCGCGGCGACCAGGCCGGGAACCGTCGCGTTGCCGTCGAGCAGCGAGAAGTGGCTGTGGACGTGGAGATGGACGCAACGGACGTCGGACGGCACGCGGACCCTCCCCGGCGACGACCGCTCCCGGAGCCCAGGCTCGCCCGCCCGCGATCTCCCGGCCGCCGTCGGCCTCCCGTTCTAGCGACGGCGCCGCGGCGCGGGCAACGTCGCAGCAGCGGCCCTCTTGCCCGCGGCCGCGCGATCGGCGAGAACGGCGCCATGCTCGGCCACGTGCGCTCGCTCCCCATCCTCGTGCTCGCCGCGAGCCTGGCCGTCGCCGCTTGCAGCGCCGTCGACGGATCGGCGGGTGTCGACGAAGCGCGCCGCACCGAGCTCGCGGCCAGGTGGCGGCTCTACCTCACGAACGACGCGGCCTGGCCGGACGCGCGCGAGGCGTGGTTCTCCGGCCCGCGCGACGAGCGCGAGCTCCTGCTCGACAACCTGACGATCGAGCTCTTGCGCGACGACGCGGCCGGGCGCGGAGTGGCGACGGCGTCGCGCTCCGCCCGCGCGCGCCGCGAGCTTCAGTGGTTCGGCGGCGAGGCGGTCCCGCTCCTCGTCGAGGGGATGAAGGGGCTCGCGCTCCGTGAACGGATCGACCACGTCGCGCTCGACCGTCTCGCGCTCGCCCTCGTCGAATTGCACGCGGCGGCCGAGCTCGCGGCGCTGGTCACCGACGCGAAGGCGGCGGAGACGAGCGTCGCGCTGCGTCTCGCCGGAATCCGCGCGCTCGCTCCCGCCGACGAGCCGGCGGTCGTCGAGGCGCTCACGGCGGCGCTGCGCTCCGACCCGGCGTGGGAGGTGCGCGGCGCGGCGGCCGAGGCGCTGCGACGGCGCGCGGCGAACGGCCCGGCGCGAGCGGCGCTGGTCGCGGCCTTCGCCGATTCCGATGGCTACGTCCGGGCGCAGGCGGTCCGGGCGCTCGCCGTCGGACTCGATCCGGAGACGGACGGCGCCGCGCTCAGGAGCGTGCGCGGCATGCTCCTCGCCGACCCGGCCCCGCAGGCGCGAGGGGCGGCGGCGGAGGCGCTCGCGCTCTACGCCTTCGATCCGGAAGCCGGCGCCGCGCTGGTGCGCGCGCTGCGCGACCCCGATTCGAGCGTCGTCGCCCGGTCGGCGCGGGCGCTGCAGAACGTCCGGACGGGCGCCGTTCAGCTCGCCCTCGTCGACGCGCTCGAATCGGCCATCCAGCGGCGCGATGACGGACTCGTGAGCGAGCTCCTTCTGATCCTGACCGCGAGCGTCGGCGCGCGACCGGCGGACATCAATCCCGTCGGCTGGCGTGCGCTCGTCAGGCAGCGCGACGATTCCCTCGGACGCTGAAGGACCTCATGGACTGGAAGATCGAACGCATCCGCGACCGCTGCACGACCTGCTCGCAGCCGTTCCAGCACGACCAGCGCGTCGTCTCAGTGATCGAAATCGATCTCTCCGATCGCATCGTCCGGCGTGACCTCTGCTCAAGCTGCGGCTCGACGCCGACGGCGCGGTCGGTCTGGTGGGAGGCGCGCTTCGAGATCCCGACGCAGAAAAAGAGGAGGGTCGATTTCAACCGCCTGCTGCGCATCTTCGAGGCGTGGCAGCCGTCGCCGCCGAAGAACCAAGAGGCGCTCCTCTACCTCATCACGCTGCTCCTCGTGCGCAAGCGCTTCCTCCGGCTCGTCGACCTCGTGAGTGAAGGGGGACGGGAGTTCCTGCGGCTTCGCCGGCCCGGGCCGGCCGAGCGGACCTTCCTCGCGCCTGCGCCGCTCCTCGCGCCTGCCGACCTCCCCGCGCTTCGAGCGCGGCTCGAGGAGCTGATCGACGGCAGCTTCGAGGAGGACGAGATGCCGACGAGCCCGGACGCCGCTGCCGCTGCGGTCTGACCGCGCGGCGACCGAGGCGCCGCCGACTCGTCGCAGCGTCCACGCCCTCGTCTCCGGCTCGCCCGTCCAACGGGCCGACCTCCACCCAGTTGCTCCGAGGGATCGCGGGGGAGGTGTCGGGGGGTGGGTGCAGAAAAAGCCAAAAAATGGTTGCGAGTGGGAGATAGTGGGGTAACTTCCCGCGCCTGCACGGAGGAGTGGCGGTGAACGGCTTCCGGGGCAAGTCGAGTGTTTGTCGGTTCCTACACCCACGCGATCGACGCGAAGGGGCGCATCAGCGTCCCGCGGAAGTTCCTCGACCACTTCCGGGAGGTGGGCGAGGCGCGGATGTACTTCGCGACGCAGGGCCTCGACGGCTGCGTCTTCCTCTTCCCGCGCGAGCAGTGGGGCTCGGTCGTCGAGCAGGTCCGGAGCAACTCGCTCGGCAGCGAGGAGGCGCGCGCCTTCTCGCGGCGGTTCTTCGCGTCGACGCGCGAGCTCGACGTCGATTCGGCAGGACGCGTCCTGCTGCCAAAGGAGCTGCGCGAGTACGCCGGCATCGGGAGCGAGGCGCTCTTCGTGGGCGTCGACACGCGGATCGAGCTCTGGGCGCCGGCTCGCTGGGCGACGCAGGACGACCGGCATGGACCGAGATACGAAGAGCACGCGAAGGGGATCTTCCGTGCGTGACCGAGATGGCGATTGCGGGGAGATGCGGACGGGGCCGCATGGGTGAATCGGTCCACGTTCCGGTGCTCGTCGAGGAGATCCTGAGCTTCCTCGACGTGCGGCCGGGCGGCCGATACCTGGACTTGACGTTGGGGGGAGCAGGTCACGCACGGAGGATCCTCGAGCGCGAAGGCTGCGTGGTCGGCATCGACCGCGACGCGGAGGCGGTTTCGCGCGCGAGCGGGGAGCTCGCCGGCTTCGGGAACCGATTCGTGGCGTTGCACGCGCGGTTCGATGCCGCGGACGAGGCGGTGAGCAAGGCGGGACTGCCGCCGATGCGCGGGGCGTTCGACGGAGTGCTCCTCGACCTGGGGATGTCGTCGCTCCAGATCGAGGAGGCGGAGCGAGGGATGAGTTTCGACCGGGACGGGCCGCTCGACATGCGGATGGATCGAAGCGTCGGCGAGACGGCGGCGGACCTCGTTCGCCGCCTCTCTGAGCAGGAGCTCGCGGACCTCCTGTTCCGCTTCGGCGACGAGCCGCGCGCGCGATCGATCGCGCGCGCCATCGTTGCGCGCCGTCGGCATGCGCCGGTGCGTCGCACGGGAGAGCTCGCCGACCTCGTCGCCTTCGCGGTCGGCGGCCGGCGGGGGCGGCGGATCCATCCGGCGACGCGGACGTTCCAGGCGCTGCGGATGGCGGTGAACGACGAGCTCGGCTGCCTCGAGCGGGTGCTGCCGAAGACGGTGCAGTGGCTCGCGCGCGACGGCCGCCTCGCGGTGATCTCCTTCCACAGTGGCGAGGACCGGCTCGTGAAGCGGTTCCTGCGCGAGGAGGTCGCGCGCGGCACGCTCGCGCTCCTCACGCGCAAGGCGGTGGAGGCGACGGCGAGCGAAGTGGCGGCGAACCCGCGGTCGCGCAGCGCGCGGCTGAGGGCGGCCCGCCGGATCGACGAGACCGCAGCGAATGCCGGCGACTCGCAGTCGCCGGAGCGGTGAGGGACGGGAGAAGGAACGAATTCGGGAGCGGGCACGGGGGCCCGTCGAACCGGACGCCCGGAAGCGGACGGCGGACGTCTGGATCGCCCTCGACGGGAACTCCGTGCCCGCGGCCCGGATCCGCGATGGCGGGAAGGATGCCGCTGCGAGCGTGATGCACAAGCCCCTCCTCGCGCTGGCGCTGCTCGCAACGCTCGCCGTGGCCGGACTGACGGTGCACCTGGAAGTTCGGGCTCGTCTTCGCAGCTACGAGCTCGCGCGCGGGCGCGAGACGACGCTCGAGCTCGCGGAGGCGCGTGACGCCGTGCGCGTGCGCGCCGCCGCGAGCTGGGCGCCCGAGCGAGTGGCGCGGATGGCCGAGCGGCTACGCGTCGAACGGGACCTTGCGGCGGCGGCGAGCCGGGACGCGGCGCTCGCGCAGCTCTGAAACTGCGGACGAGAAACCGCGGACGAGAGGGGAAGCGATGCGCGCGACGATGCGCCGTGCCCGCCATCGCTCGTTCTTCCTGCTCGCCTTCGCCTGCCTGCTCCTCGGGATCGTCGAGGCGCGCCTCTTCCAGCTGCAGGTCCTGCGAGCGCGCTCTCCTTCCAACTCCTCGATCTACAAGCACTTGCGGCTGGAGGAGGAGGGCCGTCGGGGGGACGTCAGGGACGCGCGCGGCGGACTCCTCGCCACGTCGGTGCGCGAGGTCGACGTGCGAGTCTGGACGACCGGAGTCGTGGCGACGAAGCGGCGCGACGCCCGCGCCGAGCTTGCGGAGCGGCTCGCAGAGCTCTGCGGCGTCGATCCGGAAGAGACCCTCCGAAAGCTCGCTCGTCCCGACCGCTGGACGCTGCTCGCGTCGGGCATCCGCGATCCGCGCGTCATCGCCGAGCTGCGCGACCTCTGCCGCAGGCCGGGCCTTCACGCCGTGACGCTCGAGACGCGCTTCGTGCGCGACTACCCGCGCGGAGCCGTCCTTGCGCCGTTGCTCGGGTGGACGGCGTGGCAGCCTTGCAGCCGCGACCCTTCCGACCCGCTCTTCGAGCCGGAGGGAGTCACGCGCGGCGTCGCCGGGATCGAAGCGCGCTTCGAGTCCGAGCTCGCGCCGCGCCGCGGCCACCGGATCGTCGAGCAGGATGGCCGCCAGCGAGAGATGGTCGATCCGGAGCTCGCTTGCGAGCCGGCCGCGGACGGCCGCACCGTCGTGCTCACGATCGAGCCGCTCGCCCAGTCGCTCGTCGAGGAGGCCGTCGACGCCGCGGTGACGGAGTACTCGCCGGGCTGCGCGCAGATCGTCGTCCTCGATCCAGGCAGCGCCGAGGTGCTCGCGGTCGCGCAGCGGCCGACGCCGGCGCAGCCGCGACCGTCGGGCGGCGCGGACGAGTCGTCGCTCCATCACCTGCTGCCGATGGAGCGGGTCTACCCGCCCGGCTCCTCGTTCAAGCCGTTCATGCTCGGGCTGGTGCTCGAGCGCGGCGCCGCGACGCCCGACCAGCTCATCGACTGCGAGCACGGCGCGGCGAAGTTCCGCTCGCGCGGCCACGCCCGGACGATCCACGACTCCCATCCGCACGGGACGCTGACGGCGACGCAGGTGCTCGTCGAGTCGTCGAACATCGGCATGACCAAGCTCGTGCTCGGCCTGGTGCCGGCCGACGTCCGCAAGGGCGACGCGGCGTTCCGCCCGGTGCTCGACCACGTCGCCCGCCTCGGCTTCGGAGCGCCCGTTCACGGCTTCGTCGGCGAGGCGTCGGCCATGGTGCCGGCGCTCGCCGACACCGACTCGATCTACACGCTCGCGTCGCTCGCCTTCGGGCAGGGCATCTCGGTGACGGCGCTCCAGATGGCGGCCGCCTGCGCCGCGGTCGCCAACGGCGGCACCTGGCGGCCGGCGACGTTCCTGCGAGCCGTCGGCCTCGCCTCGCCGCGCACCGCCTTCACGCCTCCGACCGCCGCCGTGCTCCGCACGATGCTCCAGCGCGTGGTCGAGCAGGGGGCGACGCGCAGCTTCCGGCCGCGCGGCTGGTCGATGGGAGGAAAGACCGGTACGGCCGAGGACGAGCGGCGCCACAAGACTCCGGTCACCTCCTACTGGTGCTTCGCGCCGGTCGTCGACCCGCGCTTCCTCGTGCTCGTCGTCCTCGACGACCCCAAACGCGGCCGCTTCGCCGCCGACAACGCCGCGAAGGTCGCGGCCGGTCTGATGGGCCGGCTGCTCGAGCGGTTCGAGGTCGCGCGCGATCGACCCGACGAGGCGAGCGCAACCGGAACGCGCGGCGCTGTGGTAGTTTCGCGCCCGGTTGGGGAGGGTCGATGAGCGCGTCGCCAGGCGCCGCCACAACTCTCGACGCGGGGCGAGCGCTGCTCGCCGACCTTGCGAGCGTGATGGGCGTCTTCGCGCCCGCGCGTTTCCGCGGGATCACCGTCGACTCGCTCTGCACCGACAGCCGGCGCGCGTCGCCGGGCTGCCTCTTCTTCGCGGTGCCGGGATCGGCGCTCGACGGCTCGAGCTTCGTGGCCGAGGCCCTGGAGCGCGGCGCCGCGGCGATCGTCGCGCCTCGCGGAACGGCGCTCTCGCCCGAGCTCGCCGGCCGCGCGCCCCTGCTCGAGGTCGAGAACGTCCGCCACGCCAAGGCGCTCGCCGCCCACGCCTTCCACGGCCATCCGTCGACGGCGCTCCGCTGCGTCGGCGTCACCGGGACGAAGGGGAAGACGACGACCGCGTCGCTCCTTCACTCGATCCTTGCGGCGGCAGGCGAGCGCCCGTCACTCCTCGGAACGATCGAGGAGCGGATCTTCGGCCACGAGCCGCGCCCCTCGGAGCAGACCACCCCCGACCCGCTTCGGCTCGCCGAGCTCCTCGCGCAGGCACGCGACTCCGGCGGCGGCGCCGCCGTGATGGAGGTCTCGTCGCACGCGCTCGATCAGGAGCGGACGACCGGCGTCCTCTTCCGCGCCGGCGTATTCACGCAGCTCGCGCGCGAGCACCTCGACTACCACCGGGACGTCGACCATTACCGCGACAGCAAGGCGAAGCTCTTCGAGGCGCTCGACCTGGAGTCGGTCGCGGTCGTCAACGCCGAGGACGAGAACGGCCTCGAGATGGTCGCCCGCTCGCGCGCCCGTCTGGTGACCTACGGCCTCGTGCCCGGCGCGCACGTCCGCGCCGAGGAGGTCTTGCTCGACGTCGCGGGGACCCGCTTCCGGCTGGTCGCCGATGCGGCGTCCGGCGGCGCGCAGTTCGAGACGTCGATGTCGCTGGTCGGCCGCCACAACCTGATGAATGCGCTCGCCGCGTGCGCGACCGCGATCGGGCTTGGCGTCGAGCCGGCCGCGATCGCGCGCGGGCTCGCCGATCTCCCGATCGTTCCGGGTCGTCTCGAACGCGTCGTCGCCGGCCAGGAGTTCGACGTTCTCGTCGACTACGCGCACACCGACGACGCCCTCGAGAAGGTGCTCCGGCTGCTGCGGCCGATCACGCGCGGCCGCCTCTTCACCGTCTTCGGGTGCGGCGGCGACCGCGACGGGACGAAGCGGCCGCGCATGGGACGCGTCGCGGCAACCCTCTCCGACCTCGTCTTCGTCACGAGCGACAATCCGCGCAGCGAGGACCCGGCGCAGATCGTGCGCGACGTGGTCGCCGGCGTGCCGCCCGGTTCCGCCGTCGAGATCGAGCTCGATCGCCGGCGCGCCATCGAGAGCGCGCTCGCGCAGGCGAAGGCCGGCGACGTGGTCCTGATCGCCGGGAAGGGGCACGAGGAGTGGCAGGTCGTCGGCGGGCAGAAGCTGCCCTTCGACGATCGCCGGGTGGCGAGGGAACTGCTTTGCGTGCGGCGATCGTGACGCGCGTGCTGCGCCTGTCGGACGTGATCGAAGCGACGGGAGGTCGCCGAGTCGGCGGCGGCGCGGTCGAGCTCGAGCTCGCCGGCGTCTCGACCGACAGCCGCCGCATCACGTCCGGCAGCCTCTTCGTCGCGCTCAAGGGCGAGCGGTTCGATGCCCACGATTTCCTCGCGCAGGCGGCGGCCCACGGCGCGCGTGCCGCCCTGGTCGAACGGCCGCTCGCGCCGGAGAAGGCGGGCCCCCTCGTCCAGGTCGTGGTGAGCGACGCGAGGCGCGCGCTCGGCGAGCTCGCGCGCGCGCAAGCTCTGCGCTGTGCGGCGCGCCGCGTCGCCGTGACCGGGAGCAACGGGAAGACGACGACGAAGGAGCTCCTGAGAGCGGCGCTCTCCGCCGCCGGTCCGACCGTCGCGTCGGAGCGCTCGTTCAACAACGACGTCGGCGTCCCGCTGACGCTGCTCTCGATCGAGCCGGCGACGCGCTTCGCCGTCCTCGAGCTCGGGAGCAACCATCCCGGCGAGATCGCGCGGCTCGCCGACCTCGCCCGGCCCGAGATCGGCATCGTCACCAACTGCGCGCCGGCCCACGTCGAGTTCCTGAAGGACCTCGACGGCGTCGTCGAGGAGAAGGGCGCGTTGATCGCCGCGCTGACCGAGTCGGGCACGGCCGTCCTCAACGCCGACGATCCCTCGTTCCCGACGCTGCGGTCGCGCGCTCGAGGCCGCGTCGTCACCTTCGGCGTGCGGCGCCCGGCCGACTTCCGCGCCGTCGAGATCCGCTTCGACCTGCGCCGCCTCGTCTATCGCGTGCGCAAGCAGCGGGTCTACGTGCCGCTCGGCGGCTGCCACAACGTCTACAACTCGCTCGCGGCGCTCGCGGCCGCCGACGTGCTGGGCGTCGCGCTCGACGAGGCGGTCGCGTCGCTGCGCCGGACGAGCCCGCCGCCGATGCGCCTCTTCCCGATGCACGTCGGCGGGATCACCGTGATCGACGACAGCTACAACGCCAACCCCGGCTCGGTCGAGGCGGCGTTCCGGACGCTCGGCGCGGCGCCGATCAAGGGACGGCGCGTCGTCGTGCTCGGCGACATGCTCGAGCTCGGCTCGCAGGCGGCCGAGCTCCACGAGCGGTGCGGCGAGCTCGTCAGCCTGATCCCCGAGGCGCTCGTGGTCGGCGTCGGCCGCCATGCCGCCGACGTCGCGCGCGGCGCGCGAAGCCGAGGCGCCGACGCCTCGCACGTCGTCACCTGCGCCGACGCCGCGGCGGCGGCCGAGCTCCTGCCCCCGCTGCTCGAGCCGGGCGACACGGTGCTCGTGAAGGGCTCGCGCGGGATGGCGATGGAGCGGGTCGTCGAGGCGATCCGCGCGCGCTGGTCGGGCCGGGCCGCGAAGGTCGCGGGGGCGGGCCATGCAGGTCGGTGAACTCTTCGCCGGCGCGGCGGCCTCTCTCGACGAGGGGTCCCAGGACGCGGTCGCCAACGTCGTCCTGCGCACCGCGGCCGCGGGGGGGATCGCCTTCCTGATCGGGATCGTGATCGGGCCGTTCCTCGTCCGGTGGCTCAAGCGGCTGCGGACGCAGGAGACGCTCGAGAAGATCGACTCGCTGAAGCTCGCCGAGCTCTCGCGCGGGAAGAAGGAGACGCCCACCATGGGCGGCGTCCTCTTCCTGCCCGCCGTCGGGATCGCGGTCGCGCTCTGCGGCAACTTGAAGAACCCCTACGTGCAGCACGCGCTGCTCGGTGCGGCCGGCTTCTGCCTCGTCGGGATGATCGACGACGTCCTCAAGCTGACACGGCGCGGCCACGGTGCAGACGGCGCGCGCAGCGGAATCTCTGGGCGTGGGAAAGTCGCGCTCCAGGTCGGCATCTCGGCGGCGCTCGCCTTCGGGCTCGTCACCGCGATGCGCGTGCGCGCGGGCGGCAGCGAGCTGCGCGACCTCCTCTCGGTCTCGATCCCGTTCACGGCCGCGTCGATCGACCTCTCGGGAGGGCATGGCTGGCCATTCGCGCTCTTCTGCACGCTCGTGATGGTCGGGACGAGCAATGCGGTCAACCTGACCGACGGCCTCGACGGCCTGGCGCCCGGCTGCATCGTGCTCGCCGCCGCCGCCTTCGCCGGAATCGCCTACGCGGTAGGCCGCCCCGACTACGCGCAGCACCTCGCCGTGCAGCACGTGCGCGGCGCCCAGGAGATGGCGATCGTCGCGGCGGCGCTCTCCGGAGCCGCGCTCGCCTTCCTCTGGTTCAACTGCCACCCGGCGCAGATGTTCCTCGGCGACACCGGCTCGCTCGCGCTCGGCGGGCTGCTCGGCTACATCGCGTGCGTCACGAAGCAGGAGCTCGTGCTGCCGCTGGTCGGCGGCGTCTTCGTGGCCGAGGCGGGCTCGGTGATCGTGCAGGTCGCCTCGTTCAAGACGACCGGCAAACGCGTCTTCCGCTGCTCGCCGCTGCACCACCACTTTCAATTCGGCGGCATGCACGAGGTGAAGATCGTGACGCGCTTCTGGATCGCCGCCTCGCTCTGCGCGCTCTTCGGCCTGGCGACGCTCAAGTTCCGGTGACGGGGGAGGGAAGAGGACGGTGACGACGCTCGCGATCGAGGCGAGGCTCACGGAAGCCGACGAGGTGAGGCGCTCGTCGTTCCTGCTGCTCTCGTGCGTCCTCGTCCTGCTCGCGCTCGGGATCGTGATGGTCTACAGCGCCGCGGCCGTGCGCAGCGCGGAGGCGGGCGGCTCGCCCTTCCAGCCGCTCGTGGCGCACGGCGTCAAGGTCGCGGTCGGGCTGGCGCTGATGGCCGCCGCCGCGCGGCTCGACCCGCGCCGCCTCGCCCGGTGCGCCACCGTCTTCTACGTCGTGACGCTCGTCCTGCTCGCGCTCGTGCTCGTGCCGGGAGTCGGCATCGAGTCGCACGGCTCCCGCCGCTGGTTCTCGCTGCCGGCGATCGCCGGCTTTGCGCTCCAGCCGAGCGAGCTCGCCAAGCTCTCGCTCGTCGCCTTCCTCGCCTCGCGGCTCGCGCGCAAGCCCGACGTCGGCGCGAGCTTCCGGCACGGCTTCCTTCCGGCGGCAGCGGCGGTGCTGCTGCCCGGCTCGCTGATCCTGCTCGAGACCGACTTCGGGACGTTCGTCCTGCTCACCGCGCTCGGCTTCCTGCTGCTCCTCCTCGCGGGAGCACGGGTGAGCCACCTCGTGCTGCTGGCCGCATTCACCCTGCCGCCCGCGCTCCTGTTCCTCTCGTCGAACCCGTCGACCCGCTACGTCTTCGATCGGCTCGGCGCCTTCGTCGGGCGGCCGGCCGTCGCTCGTGCAGCCACGGCCCCCGCGCTGCAGCAGATCGACTTCGCCGAGTCGGCGCTGCGAGTCGGCGGCCCGACCGGCGTCGGACTCGGAGGCGGCCGCCACAAGCTCTTCTTCCTCCCCGAGTGCGAGAACGACTTCATCCTCGCCGTCATCGGCGAGGAGCTCGGCTTCGTCGGGACGACCTGCGTGGTCGTGCTCTTCGCGCTGCTGCTCTGGAGCGGCGCGCGCATCCTGATGGGCATCCGCCATCGCTTCGGCTTCTTCGTCGTCGCCGGCGTCCTCGTCACGATCGCGATGCAGGCGCTGATGAACGTCTTCGTCGCCGTGCGCTTTGCGCCGGTGAAGGGGATCCCGCTGCCGTTCCTGAGCTCGGGAGGCTCGTCGCTCGCCGTGCTCTGCCTCGGCGTCGGGATCGTCCTGTCGATCGCGCGCCATCGCGACGCCGCGGGGAGCGAGCTCGGTCCCGAGGAGTCGGCGGCCGGCGCGGCGAGGAGGGTGCCATGACCCGGCGCCTGCAGCGGAAACCGGTCCTGATCGCGCTCGCCGCGCGCCTCTCCGACCTCGAGCGCTACGGCCTGCTCGCGCTGGTCGCCACCTTCGTGCTGGCGCTCGCCTACCTCGCGCGCGAACTCTCCGGCGAGCCGCCTCCCTTCCGCGCAATCAGCTTCGCCGGCGCTCCCTGGCCGTCGGCCGCGGCGCTCGAGGTGACCCCCTCCCGCGATCGCTCGACGGCCGTCGAGCCACCACCCGGCTCGACACGCCCCGACTTCGACTTCTTCGAGCCGCCGGTCAAGCTTCCAGGCCGGCCTGCCGTCGAGGTGGCGCAGTTCGCCGCCACCGCCCGCACCGTTGCGATCCGCAAGGGCGACACGCTGCAGAAGATCGCGGCGCGCGAGCTCGGAGAGGGGAGCCGCTGGCAATCGCTGCTCGAGTGGAATCCCGGGCTCGACCCCAAGCGGCTGCGGCCGGGAGAGCTGCTCGTGGTCCGGTCGGCGCGGCGCGCGGCAGCCACCACGGCGTCGAAGCAGGTCCGCCTGCACGAAGTGGTGCGGGACGATACGCTGCAGTCGATCGCCGAGCGCTACCTCGGCGACCGGACGCGCTGGATCGATCTGCTCGAAGCGAACCGCGACCGTCTGCGTGATCCGCAAAGCCTGAAACCGGGCATGAAGATCCGGATCCCGTGACGTGATGGAGCGACCGCGCACTCTCGTGTTCGTCGGCGGCGGGACGGGCGGGCACCTCCAGCCCGGCGTCGTCCTGCGCGACGCGCTGCTGCGCCGCCATCCCGACTGGCGCGCCCCGTTCCTCATCGCCGGCCGCGCCGTCGAGAAGCGGTTCGTGCCGGAAGGGGCGACCTGCCTCGAGCTCTTCCCGGGCATGAGCTCGCGTCCGGCTCCGTGGCGCGCCGACCTCTACGTGCGCGCCTGGATCGCGGCGGCACGCGCGCTCGCGCGGCTCAAGCCCGACCTGCTCGTCTTCCTCGGCAGCTACGTCGCGTTCCTCGCGCGCCTCGCGCGCTGGAACGTGCCGATGGTGATCCTCGAGTCGAACGTCGTGCCCGGACGGTCGGTGCGTCTCGCGGCGCCCTTCGCGCGGCGTCTCTTCCTGCAGTGGCTTCCGCCGGCCGAGGCGAAGCTGCCGCTCGAGCGCTGCTCCGTCACGGGCATGCCGCTCAAGTTCGAGCTCCTGCCGCAGCGCGAGCCGGCGCGCGCACGGCTCGGTCTCCCGCGCGACGGCCGCGTGCTGCTCGTGCTCGGCGGGAGCCTCGGCGCCACGGCGGTCAACGAGCTCCTGATCGCCGGCGCCTCCGCGCTCGCCGCGACGCAGGGCCTCACGCTGCTCCACCTCGCCGGCTCGCGCGACTGCGAACGAGTCGAGGCGGCCTATCGATCGGCCGGCGTCGAGGCGGTCGTCCTGCCGTTCAGCGACGACATGGCGAGCTGCTACGCCGCGGCCGACCTCGTGGTCGCGCGCGCCGGCGGGATGACGGTCGCCGAGCTCGCCGCCGCGGGCCGGCCGGCGCTGCTGATCCCCTACCCGCACCATCGCGACCACCACCAGGAGTGGAACGCGCGGGCGCTCGCCGACGCGGGGGCGGCGTGGCTCGTGCGCGAGAGCGAGACGGGGGGCGAGTTCGTGCGGACCCACGTACTCCCGAAGCTCGCCGATCGGGACGAGCTCGAGCGACGCGGCCGCGCCGCCTTCGAGCTCGGCCGGCGCGACGCGACGCGGCGGGTCGTCGACGAGGTCGAGCGGCTGCTCGACCTCGAGATCGGGGTCGGAGTCGGGATCGGGGAGGCGGCACCGGCCGCGCAGACGAGGGTCGCGCTCTCGCACGGATGAGGGGCGCGAGGGCGCAAGGGCGGAGGGGAGAGGTTCGTGACGGAGCCAGGGCGGGACGGGAGCCGGCGCAGGCTCCATCTGGTGGGCATCGGCGGCAGCGGGCAGAGCTCGCTCGCGGCCTACCTCCTCGGTCGCGGCGACCTCGTGAGCGGCTGCGACCTCAAGGAGGGGTCGATCCTCCGGCTGCTGCGGGCTCGCGGCGCGCGGATCGACGCCGGCCACTCGAGCGACCACGTCGTCGACGTCGACGAGCTCGTCCACACCGCCGCCGCGACGGCCGACCACGCGGAGATCGCGGCTGCGGCCGCGCGCGGCGTGCCCGCCTCGAAGTACGCCCGGTTTCTCGGCGGCGAGACCGTCGGACGTCGCTGCGTCGCGGTCGCCGGCACCCACGGCAAGACGACGACGACGACGCTGCTCGCCGAGATCCTGATCGCGGCCGGACTCGACCCGAGCGCGGTGATCGGCGGCTTTCCCGTCGGCTGGCCGCTGCCGGGCCGCTCCGGCGCCGGCCCGCACTTCGTGGTCGAGGCGTGCGAGTACGACCGCTCGTTCCAGAACTTCCGGCCCCACCTCGCGCTCGTGACCAACGTCGAGCCCGACCACCTCGACTTCTTCGGCACGCATGAAAACGTCGTCCGTGCCTTCGCCGACTTCCTCGGAAACGTCGAGAGCGACGGCTGCTCGGTGCTCCACGAGTCGGCGGCCGCTGCGCTGCGCGGCGCCGGAGTCCGGATCGACGCGCTCGTCGTCGGCGAAGGGAGCGACGCCGATGCGCGGCTCGTGCCGCAGTCGTCGCTGCGAGGCCGCGCCCACGGGCGGCTCTTCGCCTTCGGCGGCGAGCCGGTCGAGCTCGCGCCGGCGCTGGCGGGCGACCACAACTTCGTGAACGCCGCCCTCGCGGCGACGGCGGCGCTCCGGCTCGGCGTGCCTGCCTCGACGATCGAGCAGGCGGTCCGCGCCTTCCGCGGCGTGCGCCGCCGGCTCGAGCCGGTCGGCGAGCGCGGCGGCGTCCGTTATTTCTCCGACTACGCCCACCATCCGACGGAGATCCGCGCGGCGCGGCTCGCGCTGCGGGCGAGCCATCCCGAACGACGGCTGCTCGTCGTCTTCCAGCCGCACCAGGCGAGCCGCACCAAGAGCTTCCGCAACGACTTCGCGGCGGAGCTCGCCGCCTTCGACGAGGTGATCGTCCCCAACATCTTCTCGGTGCGCGAGTCTCCGGAGGGCGTCGAGCGCGAGACCGAGCAGCTCGTCGAAGCGATGCGGGCGCGCGGCCGCGACGCGGTCCGCACGCACGGGCTGGCCGAGGTCTTCGCCGAAGTCTCACGGACGGCGCGCGCCGGCGACGTGGTCGTGCTCATGGGGGCCGGCGACATCGACGACCTGGCCGAAGAGCTGCGCGACGCGGCCGCCAACCCGAAGACGATCGCGCGGGAGGCCGGCGTTGCTTGAGCTCAAGAATCGGTTGACGGCGAAGGTGGGCGGCGCGGCGGCGGAAGTGCACGCGCCGCGCTCGCAGGACGAGCTGGTGGGCGTCGTCGACTCGCTGCGCCAGCGCGGCCGGACGTTCCGCGTGCTCGGCGGCGGCAGCAACGTGATCGCGGCCGACGGCGCGCTCGCCGAGCCGATCGTCTGCATGAAGGGCGTGGCGACGTGGGAGCGGCGCAGCGCGACCGTGTGGCGAGTCGACGCCGGCGTCGCGCTCGGCGAGATCGTCCATCGCTCGGCTCGCGGCGGGCTGACGGGGCTCGAGTGCTGCGCCGGCGTGCCCGGAACGATCGGCGCCGCCGTCCGGATCAACGCCGGCGGCAAGTGGGGGACGATCGCCGACGTGCTGCGCGAGGTGACGCTGCTGACGCGCGACGGCGAGCGTGTCCGGCGCGAGACGACGCCTTCCGACTTCTCCTACCGCCGCAGCGCCTTCTGGGACGCCCTCGTCCTCGAGGCGGTGTTCGAGCTCAAGCCCGACGAGCGGGCTGCCCCCTCCTCGAGGATCCGCCAGGTGCTCGACCACAAGAAGAGCACGCAGCCGCTGCGCCTCCCTTCCGCGGGCTGCATTTTCCGCAATCCGTCGCGCGAGCGGCCGGCCGGCCGGCTGATCGACGAGGCCGGGCTCAAGGGCGCGCGGATCGGCGGCGCGCTCGTCTCCGAGCTCCACGCCAACTACATCGTGAACGCCGGCGGCGCGACCGGCACCGACTTCCTCGCGCTGATCGACCACGTGCGACAGCGCGTCCTCGACCACTGCGGCGTCGAGCTCGAGCTCGAGGTCGAGGTCTGGAGCTGAGCGAGCCCGTCGGCCACGCGCCGCTCGGACAGGCTCCTACGCCGCCGCGTGCGCCTTCGACTCGACCTTGAGGTCGGCGACGAGGAGCTCGACGCTCTTCCCGCCCGCGAAGTTCGACGTCCGCGGCGTGAAGACGAGCGCGAAGCGGCCGGCCGCGAGCTCCTCGGCGCGCGGCCCCTGGCCGAAGGCGATCGCCGCGAGCGCCGCCGAACCGTTGCGGAGCTTGAGCTGCAGGTGGGCTCCATCCTGCCCGACGCGACGCGGCGGAGCGGCGAGCTCGACGTTGCTGGCGGCAAAGAGCGGCTGCGGGTTGCCCTCGCCGAACGGGCCGAGCTGGCGGAGCTCGCTGCAGAGCCGCGGCGTGATCTGGTGGAGCATCGCCTCGGCGTCGATCTGAAGCGTGGCCGGCGGCGGCGTCCGATCCTGCGCCGCCGCGATTCGCGTGAGGGCGCGGGCGAAGTCGGGGAGCCGCCGCGGATCCATCTCGAGTCCGGCCGCGGCCGCGTGGCCGCCGCAGGAGGCCAGATGCTCGCGCGCCTGGCCGATCGCTTGCGCCAGGTCGAAGCCCGGCACGCTGCGCCCCGATCCGCGTGCCACCAGACCGTCCGTCGCGATCAGGAGCACCGGCTTGCCGGTCCTCTCGACCAGCTTCGCGGCGACGATGCCGATCACGCCGGCGTGGAAGGCCTCGTCGCCAATGATGACGATCGGAGCGTCGGGCTCGACCTCCTTCAGCCGCTCGAGCGCGCGCTCGTGGACCCGCGCCTCGATCGTCCGGCGTTCCTGGTTCAGCCGCTCGAGATCGGCGGCGAGCTGCTGCGCCTCCGCGGCTGAATCGGTGAGAAGGAGGCGGCGCGCGAGGTCGACCTGGCCGAGCCGCCCGGCGGCGTTGAGCCGCGGCGCGAAGCCGAAGCTCACGTCTTCGGCGTCGAGCGCGCGTCCGTCGAGACGCGCGATGGTGCGCAGCGCGAGCAGACCCGGGATCGCCGTCTCGCGGAGCTGCTCGAGCCCGTGGCGCACGAGGCGGCGGTTGTCGCCGACGAGCGCGACCACGTCGGCGACCGTGCCGAGGGCAGCGTAGGCGAGCCCCTCTCGCAACGTGGCGCGCAGGTGGCTCGCCCGCTTCTTCGCGTCGGGCAGCGCCTCGAAGAGTCCGCAGGCGAGCTGGAACGCCACGCCCGCGCCGGAGAGCTTCGCGGCCGGATGGCTGCTCTCGAGCAGGAGGGGGTTCACGACGGCAAGCGCGGGCGGGAGCTCGTCGGGCTTCTGGTGGTGGTCGGTGACGAGCACGTCGATGCCGCTCGCCTGCAGCCGCCCGATCGCCGCGTGGGCGGTCACGCCGTGGTCGACGGTCACGAGCACCGCCGGCGCCCGGCGCAGGACCGTCGCCTCGCCGGCCGCCGAGAGGCCGTAGCCGTCGACCGTCCGCTCGGCGACGTGGACGTCGACGTCGCCGCCCGCGGCCTTGAGAACGCGCGCGAGCAGGCAGGCGCCCGAGAGCCCGTCGACGTCGGAGTCGCCGAAGACGAGCACCTTCTGCTTCTCGGCGAGGGCGCGCAGCAGCCGTTCGATCGCGACGGCGATGTCGGGCAGGTCGCTCGGCGGCGACAGCTCCTTCAGGCTCGCGTCGAGGAAGATGCGGCCCTGCTCGGCGGTCGCGACGCCGCGCAGCGCGAGGACGCGAGCCGCGAGCGGGGAGAGGTTCAGGTCGCGCTCGAGCCGCCGTTCGACGTCGGGGTCCGCGCTGCGGAAGGACCAGATGCGGGGACGCTTCATTAAGATCCTTCCGCCGATCCTTCCGCCTTGGCGACTGCCGGCGAGTCGGGAGAGAGTAAGCGGCGACATTGAGCCGTCAAACCCGGAGCGGAACGAAAGGTGAGCAGCGAGCTGCGCGCGATTCCGCCGGTCGATCGGCTCCTCGCCCGGTTCGGCGACGAGTTCCCCGACGTCCCGCGTCCGATCCTGCGCGAGGCGCTGCGCTCGCTGACCGAGGAGCTGAGGGAGCGCGTGCGAGCCCATCCGCCGCGGCCGGGGACGATCGAGGCGCAATTCGAGAACGGCCGCTTCAAGAGCGAGCTCGCGGTTCGGCTCAAGGCGCTGACCGCCCCGCGCCACGCGGCCGTCGTGAACGCAACCGGCGTGCTGCTCCACACGGGGCTCGGCCGCGCGCCGCTGCCCGACTCGGCCCGTGAGGCGGCCGTCCGTATCGCGCGCTACGGGCTGGTCGAGGTCGATCCGGAGAGCGGCGAGCGCGGCCGGCGCGAGCTCTTCGTGCGCGACCTGCTCTGCGAGCTCACCGGCGCCGAGGAGGCGACGGTCGTCAACAACAACGCCGCCGCCGTGCTGCTGCTGCTGCGAGGGCTCGCCGCCGGCCGCGAGGTCGTCGTCTCGCGCGGCGAGCTGGTCGAGATCGGCGGCGGCTTCCGCGTCCCGGACGTGATGCTCGAGAGCGGAGCGAAGCTCCGCGAGGTCGGCACGACCAACCGCACGCGCATCGGCGACTTCGACGGCGCCATCGGGCCCGAGACGGCGCTCTTGCTCCACGTCCACACCAGCAACTTCAAGCTGGTCGGCTTCACCGAGGCGGCGAAGCTCGGCGAGCTCGTCGCGCTCGGCCGCGAGCGGCAGGTGGCGGTCGCCGCCGACCTCGGATCGGGCTACCTGCGCCGGGTCGCCGCGCTCCCCTTCCCCGACGAGCCGGCGGTCGTCGAGGCGGTCGCGGCGGGCTGCGACGTGGTCACCTTCAGCGGCGACAAGATGCTCGGCGGGCCGCAGTGCGGGATTCTCGTCGGAAAGAAGGAGGCGATCCTCAAGCTCCGCCGCGAGCCGCTCTTCCGCGCGATCCGGCCCGACAAGCTGACGCTCGCGGCGCTCGAGGCGACGCTGCGCGAGTGGAAGAAGGCGGGCGACGGGCTGCCGCTCGGCGTGCCCTTCTACGCGATGGTCGCGGCGACGCAGGACGAGCTCCGCCGGCGCGCCGACGCGATCGTCAAGAAGAGCGGGCTCGCCGTCCCCTTCGCGCAGGTCGTCGACTCGCGCGCGCAGGTCGGCAGCGGCTCGGTGCCCGGCCTCGAGTTCGACTCGATCGCGATCGCGCTCCACGCGCCGGGCGGCCAGGCCGACCTGCTCGCCACGAAGCTGCGCACCGGCGAGCCGAAGGTCTTCCCGCGCGTGCACGAGGGGCGCGTGCTGCTCGACCTGCGGACGATCTTCCCGGACGAGGACGAGTCGGTCGCCTCGGCGCTGAAGGCGGTCGCGCCCGCCGCGGCGAAGAGGGCGTAATCGGCGTGTTTGGAAACAAGAAGATCCGGCTGACCGACTACTCGAGCTGCGCGGGCTGAGCGGCGAAGCTCTCGCCCAAGGACCTGGTGCAGGTCCTTTCCGGTCTCGACATGCCGACCAACGCCGACGTCCTCCTCGGACCCGAGAGCTACGACGACGCCGGAGTCTTCCGGATCGCGCCCGACATCGGGCTCGTCCAGACGGTCGACTTCTTCCCGCCGGTCGTCGACGACGCGCGCCACTATGGGCGCATCGCGGCCGCCAACTCATTCTCCGACGTCTACGCGAAGGGGGGCGTGCCGCTGACGGTGCTGCAGATCGTCGGCTTCCCCAAGGACGAGGTGCCGCTCACGGTGCTGCGCGAGATCCTCGACGGCGCGGCCGAGGTGGTGCGCGAGGCGGGGGCGGTCGTGCTGGGCGGCCACTCGGTGGTCGACGCCGAGATCAAGTTCGGGATGGCGGTCACCGGCCGCATCGACCCGAAGAAGATCGTGACGAACTCCGCGGCGAAGCCGGGCGACGTGATCTACCTCACCAAGCCGCTCGGCATGGGGGCGATCACGACCGCCGCGAAGAAGGGCAAGGTGGCCCCCGACGTGATCGAGGCGGCCTGCCTCGTGATGGGCCGGCTCAACAAGGATGCGTGCGAGGCGATGCTCGCCTCTGGCGTCCACGCCGCCACCGACATCACCGGCTTCGGCTTCCTCGGCCACTCGGCCTCGGTCGCGCGCCAGAGCAAGGTGACCTTCGAGATCGAGTCGGCGAAGCTCCCGCTCTTCCCCGGCGCGCTCGACCTCGTGGCGAAGGGGATCATGAGCGGCGGCTCGGCGACGACGCGCGACTTCCTCGGCGCGGACGTCGAGTTCGGGCCGCGCTCTGGCAACGGCGCCGTCATCGCGAAGCCGCTGCAGGATCTGTTGTTCGACGCCGAGACCTCCGGAGGCCTCCTCATCGTCCTGCCGCCCGACCGCGCGTCCGAGCTCGAGGTCGAGCTCAAGCGCCGCGACGTCCCGGTCCACCGAATCGGCCGCGTGCTGCCCGACGAGGGCGTGCGCGTGCGTGTCCTGTGACGATGCCGCGCACCACGCCGCCGCGCCGCAGAGGGGCCCGGCGGATCTCCGACATCCCGCGCGAAGTCCGCCGCGCGCTCGACGAGGGGCGCGAGGAGACGATCACGCTGATCGAGTGGCTGGCGATCGACGCGGCGAAGCTGCTGTCGCACGTCCTCCCGCAGCTCGGCTTCAAGCGCGAGCAGTCCTCGGCGCTCGTCGCCCACGCCCAGGCGATCGCCGCCGAGGGCGTCACCGTCCGCGTGAAGCGGGTGGGGGCGATGGTGCACCAGATGCTCGCCGCCGAGCCTTCGCGCCGGCGCGAGGAGCTCTTCGAGCGGCTCGCCACCCATCGCTCCGACATGGTGCGCGCCTACGCGGCCTACTCGCTGCTCGCCGACGCGACGCTCGACCTCGAGGACCGGCTCGGCCGCGCGCGCCGCTTCGCCGCCGACCGCAGCATGTCCGTGCGCGAGTGCGCGTGGGACTCGTTCCGGCCGTGGATCGCGGACGAGCTGCCGCGCGCGATCGACCTGCTCATCCCCTGGGTGCGCCACCGCAATCCGGACCTGCGCCGCTGCGCGACCGAGGCGACCCGGCCGCGCGGCGTCTGGACGCACCACCTCGAGGCGCTGAAGCTCGATCCCACGCCCGGACTCCCGCTGCTCGAGCCGTGCCGCTCCGACCCGAGCGACTACGTGCGCCGCTCCGTCGCCAACTGGCTCAACGACGCGAGCAAGACCCACCCCGACTGGGTGCGCCGCATCTGCGCCCGCTGGCTGCGCGACTCCCCGACCCCCGAGACCGCCTGGATCACCAAGCGCGCGATGCGGACGCTGCGGCGCAAGGTCTAGAACGAGCGCGAGACCTCATCCCCCTCGGCCATCTCGGGCGTCGCAGCCGTTGTGACAAGGCTGCTTGACTCAAGACTCTTTGCGTAAAGTGAAAGAGCCTTTTGCTTTACTCAAGATCCAAAACCCCGGGGGTGGGGGAGATCGTGAAGCCATTCGTTCCGGAACCACTTCCGCCTGCGGACCTCTCCTGGGACGCCCTCGTTCCGCTCATGGGGCGAAGCGGGCGCGCGCTCGCGACCTATGCCGGCATCCTCGAAGGCCTGCACAACCCGGCGCTCCTGCTGGGCCCGATGACGACCCAGGAGGCGGTGCTCTCGTCGCGGATCGAAGGGACCCAGGCCACGCTTCGCGAAGTCCTGAAGTACGAAGCCGGAGAAGTGCCCGTCCAATCCTCCAAGACGGAGGACATCCAGGAGATCCTGAACTACCGCAAGGCGATGCGGGCCGCGGAGGCGGAACTCCCGAAGCGGCCGTTCAGCTTGAACATGCTGAAGGGGCTTCACCAGGTTCTGCTTGCGGGGGTGCGCGGCGCGAGCAAGACCCCCGGAAAGTTCCGGGTGACGCAGAACTGGATCGGTCCCGAAGGCTCGACGATCGAGACGGCTTCATTCGTTCCTCCGGCTCCCGAAGGCCTGCTCGACCACCTCGAGACGTTCGAGGCGTACTACCGCAGCGAGCAGCCCGATCCGCTCGTCCAACTGGCCGTCGTCCACGCTCAGTTCGAGATCCTCCATCCGTTCGCGGACGGCAACGGACGCCTCGGTCGCATCCTCGTGCCTCTCTTCCTCTTCGAGAAGAAGCTCCTGACCCGGCCGACGTTCTATCTGTCCGCGTGGCTCGAAAAGCGGCGCGACGAGTACTACGCCCGCCTGCGAGCCATTGGTCGGGAGCGCGGTGCATGGAACGCATGGTGCGCCTTCTTCCTGACCGCCGTCGAAGGACAGGCCATTCAGAACTCGAAGACCGCCCGCGCCATCGTCGAGCTCTACGGACGACTCAAGGAGCGGGTGATCGAGCTCACCCGTTCCCAGTTCGCCGGGCCTCTGCTCGACCAGGCGTTCAAGCAGCCGCTGTTTCAGAGTCTGCACCTGCGCTTCGGACCCCGAGCTCCCAGCAAGCAGGCGATCTCCAATCTCCTACGTGCCCTCCTCAAAGACGAGATCCTGAAGGTCGTGGTCGCCGGAGCAGGTCGCCGGCCCGGCATCTACGCGCTCGCGGAGCTGGTGAACCTCTGCGAGGGGAAGAGAGTCATCTAGGGGCCGATTTCCGCGAAGGCCGCTTCCGACTTCATCGACCTCGTCGGCGTCTGAAGCCGCGCACGTCAGATGGTGAGCACCGTCACGCACAGACCTGCGCTCGGGGAACTGGTGACGACGCCGCTTCAGGCAACGCAGAGTGCGATGGCACGCCCGCCAGGACTCGAACCTGGGACCTGAGGTTTAGAAAACCTCTGCTCTAGCCGGCTGAGCTACGGGCGCGTCGCGCGCGAGGGCGCGTGGTGAACGGGGTCATGCAAGGGACACGGCGGGGCCGGGTCAAGCGATGCAAGGGCGACGGAAGGGAATCGGCGGAGCGCGGCGCGTGGCGGCGCGCGGGAGCGGCTGCTAGATTCCGCGGCCCTTTTTCTCGCGGAGCGGCGCGCGAGGAAGAGCCGGCGGGATTGAAGTAGAGCCGGCGGGATTGAGGAAGAGCAGTCGGGATGGCAGGTTCGACCAAGGTCCTTCTCGTCGGGTCGGGCGGACGGGAGCACGCGCTCGCCGAGGCGATCCTGCGCTCGCCGCTCACCGAGAAGCTCTACGTCGCGCCTGGCAGCGACGCCCTTTCGGAAATCGCAACCTGCGTCGATCTCGCGGCCGACGACCCCGACGACATCGACGGGCTGCTGCGCTTCGCGCGCGAGGTCGGGATCGGACTCACGGTGGTGGGGCCGGAGCTGCCGCTCGTGCTGGGCATCGCCGACGCCTTCGCGCGCCACGGGCTCGCCGTCTTCGGCCCGAGCAAGGCGGCCGCGCAGCTCGAAGGCAGCAAGGTCTTCGCCAAGAACCTGATGCGGAAGTACCACGTCCCGACCGCCGACTACCGCGTCTTCACCGATCCGCGCCACGCCGAGCTGTGGGTCGCCGAGCAGCAGTCCGCCTGGCCGGTCGTCCTCAAGGCCGACGGGCTCGCCGCCGGCAAGGGCGTGGTCGTGGCCGAGGACAAGCACGCCGCGCGCGAGGCGGTGCAGCGGATCATGGTCCGCCGCGAGTTCGGCGACTCCGGCGCCCGCCTCGTCCTCGAGGAGTGCCTCGTCGGCGAGGAGATCTCGGTCCTCGCGGTCACCGACGGCAAGACGATCTGCACGCTCGAACCGGCGCGCGACCACAAGCGCGCCTTCGACGGCGACGCCGGCCCCAACACCGGCGGCATGGGCGCCTTCTGTCCGTGGCCGGAGTGGACGCCCGAGCTCGAGGCCGAAGTCGAGTCGCGCGTCCTGGTCCCGGTGCTGCACGCGCTCAACCGCGAGAAGCTCGACTACCGCGGCGTCCTCTACGCCGGGCTGATGCTCACGGGCGAAGGGCCCAAGGTGCTCGAGTTCAACGTGCGCTTCGGCGACCCCGAGACGCAGGTGATCCTGCCGCGGCTCAAGACCGACTTCGTCGACATGGCGCTCAAGTGCTGCGCCGGGCGGCTCCATGAGCTCGGCGACCTCGAGTTCTCGCCCGAGGTCGCGCTCACCGTCGTGCTCGCTTCGGGCGGCTATCCCGGAGCCTACGCCAAGGGCAAGCGCATCACGGGAATCGACGCCGCGCGCGAAGTGACCGGCGTCCGGCTGCACCATGCGGGCACGAAGAAGGAGCTCGATCACTGGGTGACGAACGGCGGCCGCGTGGTCGGCGTGACGGCGCTCGCCGCGACGTTCGAGGAGGCGCGGCAGCAGGCCTACCTGGCGGCGGGCAAGATCTCGTGGGAGGGGATGCACTATCGGCGCGACATCGGCGTCCAGAAGCCGCCGCCCGACCACGCCTCGGAGCGCCACCGTTGACGAGCGTCGTGATCCCGGCCCTCGACGACGCCGCGGCGTTGCGCGAGAACCTGCCGCGGCTCGCGGCGCTCGCGGGCGCGAAGGAGCTGATCGTCGCCGACGGCGGCGGGAACGACGAGGCGCGCGAGGCGTGCGAGCGGGCCGGCGCCCGCGTCGTCGCCGCTCGCGCCGGCCGCGGCCCGCAGATGAACGCGGGCGCTGCGACGGCGCGCGGCGACCACCTGCTCTTCCTTCACGCCGACGCGTGGCTCGACGACGGCGCGCTGCTCGAGGTCGAGCGCCGCCTCGCCGACCCGGCGATCGGCGCCGGCGTCTTCCGCCAGCGCATCGAAGGGGCGCGGCTCGCCTACCGATTCATCGAGCGGGCCGCGTCGCTGCGCGCCGGACTCCTGCGCTGCCCTTACGGCGATTCGGGCCTCTTCCTCCGTCGCTCCGGCTTCGAGCGGGCCGGCGGTTTTCCGGAGCTGCCGCTCTGCGAAGACCTCGGGATGGCGCGGCGGCTGCGGCCGCTCGGCCGTCTGGTCGTCGCGCAGGCGCGCGTCCACGTCAGCGCGCGCCGATGGGAGAGGCATGGCGTCGTGAGGACGACGCTGCTCAACTGGGGGATCGCCGGCGCGTTCCTGCTCGGCGTCGCGCCGGAGCGCCTCTATCGCATCTACTACGGGCGCGCGCTGCCGCACCGGAACGGCGCCGCCACCGGAGCTCGGACATGAACGAGCCGTCGCCGCCGGCCGGGTCGCACCTGCCGATCCACCCGCGCCGCCCGACGGCCGAGCTGCAGTTCGAACGCATCGAGCGCGAGTTCGAGTCGTTCATCCGCAGGAAGCGGCTCAAGCTCACGTCGCAGCGCCGGCGGATCCTGAAGCGCGTATTCACGACCAACCGCCACTTCACCGCCGACGAGATCCACGACGCCTTTCGCCGCGGCCGCAACGACGTCTCTCGCGCGACCATCTACCGGACGCTGTCGCTGCTGGTGGAGGGCGGCTTCATCGACATGCTCGAGCTCGGCGGCGACACCAAGCGCTACGAGCACATCCTCGACCGCGAGCACCACGACCACCTGCTCTGCATCCGCTGCGGCGCCGTCGTCGAGTTCCAGGAGCCGCGCATCGAAGAGCTGCAGGACGAGGTGGCGCGGCGGCAGGGGTTCAAGATCACGTCGCACTCGCTGCGCCTCTTCGGGACCTGCCGCAAGTGCTCGGCGGAGAAGCCGGCGAGCGCCGAGGCGGCGAGCTGAAGCGCGCGCGGCCGCATTGCGAGATCGTCAGCGCGGGAGCCCGAGCCGCTCGACCTCGTTCTTCAGCGCCGGCTGCGCCGCGAGCAGCTTGAGGAAGCGCTTCGCCGTCGGGGTCGCGCCCGCGGTGGCGGCCCGCGCCGAGATCGCATCGAGCGACTCGAGCCTGCGCCGCGCCTCTTCGATCCGGCCGCGCTGGAGATCGACGCACGCTTCGAGCAGCTCCTCGAGCGCGGTCGCGCCTGCGGCGTCGGGCGCGCAGCGCCGCGCGAGCGCGAGGTTCGTGCGCGCCTGCTCGCTCCTCGCGCCGTCCTGCAGCGCCGCGAGCGCGAAGGCGAGCTGCGACTGGCGGTAGGCGCGGCGGTAGCCGTCGTCGTCGTCGAGCTCCTTCAGCGCCAGCGCGAGCTCGCGCCAGAGGTCGCCGTCCTCGGGCCGCGTCGCCGCGATGAGATCGAGCACCTGCGCGGCCGGCCGCGTCCTTCCCGCCGCCCGCAGCGCCTTCGCCTGCTCGAGGAGCGGAGCGACGGCCGCGTCGCCCTCCGCCTCGAGGCGGCGGCGCGCCGCGGCGAGCTCGCGGCCGAGGCTCGTGAGCAGCTCGTTCAGCGCGGCGTCGGCGTCGCCGCGCCACGGCGCGAGCGACCGCGCGCGCTTGAGCCGCCGCAGCGCCGCCTTCTCGTCGCCGCGGCGCGTCTCGACCTCGGCCTGCGCCTCGAGCGAGTCGACGTGATTCGGCACGAGCGCGAGAGCCCGCTCGAAGCAGTCGCGGGCGCGAGAGAGCTGCAGGTCGGGCGTCGCCGGATCGAGGCGTGCGGCTTGGAGGAAGAGGGTGCCGATCGAGTACTGCCGCTCGAGGTTGAAGGCGTCGAGCTCGGCCGCGCGCGCGAGCTCCTCGAGGTCGCCGCGGTCGCGCGTGCCGTCGCGCGCGACGCGCCAGTCGTCGAGCTCGGCGAGCAGCGTGGGCGCCGCGAGCCCGAGCGAGCCGCAGAGCAGCAGCGCCGTGACCAGCAGCGCCAGCGGCCGCTCGCGCGGGCGCGACTGCGCCATCTCGACCTCGCCTGCGAGCGCGCCGCCCATCAGCAGCGCCCCGAGCAGCGCGTTCGCCGGATCGTAGAGCGTCGACCAGGTGAGCGAGGCGGCGAACCACGCCACGCCGCCGCCCGCGAGCGCCGCCTTCGTCGTTCCGTCGTCGGCACGGGTCGCTTTCTCGGCGCGGCCGAACGAGAGCGCCGCGGCGACGACCGCGAGCAGCGCCGCGACCGCCGTGAGCGCCCCACCCTCCGCCGCGAGGCGCAGCGGCTCGTCGTGGGGGTGGTCGACTTCGGAGGGCGCCGCCTCGCGCGTCGGCGTCCGCGCCTCGCGCTCGAGCCGGACGAGCGGGTACTGGTCGCGGAATCGTCCGGGACCGCAGCCGACGAGGGGGTGCAGCTTGACGAGCGAGAACGTGGCGCGGGCGACGTCGAGCCGGACGACGTTCGAGCTGCGCTCGAGCCCGAGCCCCAGCGGCTTGCGCGCGAGCTCGCCGGCGCGCGCCGCTCCGAGGTCGACGCCAAGCCCGAGCAGCACGCCGGTCCCGAGGACGATCGCGGTCCGAGGCCACGGGAGCGACCGCCGCCGAAGCAGCAGCAACGCGACGATCGCTCCCGCCGCGCCGGCGATCCACGCGCCGCGCGCCCGCGCGACGACGAGCGCCGCGGCGAGCGCGATCGCCGCCGCGGCCGCGAGCCACGCGCGCGGCCGCGCCGATCGCGCGGCCGCGACGGCGAGGCACGGCGCGGCGAAGGCGGCGAAGGCGTTGCCGTTCCCGAAAGTGGCGACCGGGAGCCGCGGCGAGCCTTCGCCGTAGATCGGATCGAAGCCGAGCACCTGCGCGATCGCCGCCGCGCCGAGCAGCCCGCCGAGCAGCACGACGCCTCCGACGAGCGTCTCGCCGCGCTCCCACGCGACGTCGCGCGCGAGCAGCGCGGCGAGCGCGAAGAGCAGGAGTTCGAGGACGGCGCGCAGCACGACGACGATCTCGTCGCCGCCAAGCCGGTTCCTCGCGATCGCGATCGCCGCCGCGAGCGCGAAGGCACCCGGCACGAGGACGAGCTGGCGAGGCGCCCCGTCGATCGTCCGCACCAGCGCCCGCTGGAACGCCGGCAGCAGGAGCAGGAGGCTCGTCGCCGCCAGGAACGCCGCCCGCTTGAGCGGGAGCAGGTCGAAGGCGAAAGGCTGCGTCGCCAGCGCGACGAGGGCGAGGGCGAGGACGAGGAGCTTGGCCGTCATCGCTCGAGCAGGGCGTCGAGGAAGCGCTCGGGATCGAAGGGCTCGAGGTCGTCGGCCGTTTCGCCCACGCCGACGAAGCAGACGGGGATCCCGAGCCGGTCGCGGATCGAGACGACGGCGCCGCCGCGCGCCGTGCCGTCGAGCTTCGCCAGGATCACGCCGCTGAGCGGCACGACCTGCGTGAAGACTTCGGCCTGGCGGATCGCGTTCTGGCCCGTGGTGGCGTCGAGCACGAGCAGCGTCTCGTGCGGCGCACCCGGGATCTTCCTGGCGAGGATCCGCCGCACCTTGCCGAGCTCGGCCATCAGGTCCTCGCGCGTGTGGAGCCGGCCGGCCGTGTCGACGACGAGCACGTCGATCGCCTGCGCGAGGGCAGCCACGGCGGCGTCGAAGGCGACGGCCGCCGGATCGGCGCCCAGTTGATTCGCCGCCGGCTTCACGATCGGGACGCCGACGCGCTCTGCCCAGAGCGAGAGTTGCTCGACCGCCGCCGCCCGGAACGTGTCGCACGCGGCGACCATCACCTTCTTCCCGTCGCGCGCGAGCCGGCTCGCGAGCTTGGCGACCGACGTCGTCTTGCCCGAGCCGTTCACGCCGACGACGAGGACGACGGTCGGTCCGCCCGGCGCGAGGGCGAGCTCGCTGCGCGGCGCGCCGAGCTTCTCGCGCAGCAGCGCGCGCAACCGGACGCGCACGTCGTCGGTGGTCTTGAGCCGGCGCTCGCGGTAGTCGGCGCGCAGCGCGTTCAGCACGTCGAGTCCGGTCGTGCCGAGGTCGCCGGAATGGAGCACCGCCTCGAGCTCGGCGAGGAAGGCGTCGTCGAGCTCGCGCTGGAGCCCGAAGAGGCGCGACAGCCCGCCGGCGAGCCGCTCGCGCGTCTTCTTCAGGCTGTCGCGCAGCCGGGCGAAGATCATCGGCGCGCCGGCGTCTCGTCGGCGCCGTCGATCTCGGGCGGGGTGGCGGCGCTCTCCTCCTCCTCGTCGTGGTCGTCGGGCGGGCGGGCGGGATCGGGAGTGATGGAGCGATCGGCCTTGAGCCGGTCGAGGATGCCGTTGACGAACGCCCCGCTGTTGGCGGTGGAGTAGCGCTTGCCGAGCTCGATCGCTTCGTTCAAGGCGACGCGGATCGGGACGTCGGGGCAGTGGAGCAGCTCGAAGCCGGCGAGCCGCAGGATGTTGCGGTCGACCGCCGGCATCCGCTCGAGCGACCAGTGGGCGGCGAGCGCCGTGATGCGCCGATCGAGGTCGGCGCGATGGGTGCGCACGCCCTCGACGAGCTCGGTGGCGAAGCGGCTCGCCACGCGCGACGCGCCCGACTCCTTGAGGAAGCCGGCGAGCTCGCCGGCCACCTCGTCGCCGCGCACGTCGAGGGTGTAGAGGAACTGCAGCGCGAGCTCGCGCGCTCGGGTGCGGCGGCGCATCGCTCAGGCCCCCTTCTTCCGCGACGAGGGGGTCTTGGCGATCCGGCGGCGGAGGTTCGCCATCTCGAGGGCGGCGAGGGCGGCGTCGTGGCCGCGGTTCCCGGCGGCGCCTCCCGAGCGGGCGAGCGCCTGCTCGAGCTCGTTGCAGGTCAGCACGCCGAAGGCGACCGGTACGCCCGACTCGAGCGAGACGCGCGCGATCGAGTCGGCGGCAAGACGGCAGACGTGGTCGTAGTGGTCGGTCTCGCCGCGGATCACCGCGCCGAGGCAGACGACGGCGTCGACTCGCTCGCGTTCGATGGCGAGCTTCGCAGCGAGCGCGAGCTCGACGGCGCCGGGCACCTCGATCAGGAGGACGCTCGCGTCGGCCACCCCATGGAATCGCAGCGCCGCGAGCGCGCCGTCGAGGAGCCGGCGCGTGACGAGATCGTTGAAGCGGCTGCGGACGACGGCGAGCTTGAGCCCGTCTCCATCCCGCGTTGCCTGCACCGGAAGTATCATGAACGCTCGTCTCTGAAGTCCCCGATCCCGATCGTCATCGTGGAGCCGAGAGATTCTTTCGAGAGCGCGAGCGCTTTCCAAGGGAGCGGCAGGTGGCGCACTCTCCGTCGCTCTCGCGGCGCTCCTCGTGACGACGAGCGCCGGCGACGCGCGCGTGCGCCAGGACGCGGCGCCGCCCGCGCCGCCGACCGTCGTGCCGCCCGAACCGCCCGCGCCGCCGGCGCGGAAGAACCTCATCGTCGTGGTGATCGACACGCTGCGGCGCGACCACCTCGGCCTCTACGGCTACGGGCGGCCGACGAGTCCCGCGCTCGACGCCTTCGCCAAGGAGGCGGTCGTCTTCGACCGCTGCATGTCGACCAGCTCGTGGACCGAGCCGGCGACCGTCTCGCTCCTCTCCGGGCTCTACCCGCCGCGCCACGGCTGCCACGAGTACGACGTGCTCTCGCCCGACGTCGAGATGCTCGCCGAGACGCTGCACGACGCCGGCTACCGGACCGGCGGCGTCTCGGGCAATCCCAACGCGTCGCCCATCCTCGGATTCGGCCAGGGCTTGGACAGCTTCTACTTCGCCGGCAACGAGGTGGCGCGCGAGTACGTCGACGCGCACAAGCTCCTGAACGAGGCGAGGAAGTTCCTGGCGGCGGACGACGGCCGCCCCTTCTTCCTCTGGATCCAGCTGATGAACGTCCACGGCCCCTACCGGGCGCCGCCGGAATACCGCAACCGCTTCATCGACGGCTCGATCATCGAGTTCAAGTTCCAGAACAAGCTCTGGACCGACATCCTCCGCCACGGCCGGCTCGAGCGGCGCGCCGACGTGAGGCCGGAGCATCTGCGCGACCTCGCGGCGCGCTACGACGGGGCGATCGCCTACACCGACGAGCTGCTCGGGAAGTTCCTGCGCGGCCGCCTCGCGGCCGGCGGCGCCGCCAACGACGTGATGGTCGTCGTGGCCGACCACGGCGAGGAGCTCTTCGACCACGGCGGATTCGGCCACGGCGTCACGCTCCACCAGGAGCTGCTCGACGTGCCGCTGCTGATCCGCCGGGCCGGCGGCGAAGGGGGAGGAGCGCGCATCTCGGCCCCCGTCAGCCTGGTCGACCTTCCGGCGACGCTGCTCGACCTGCTCGGCCTGCTGCCGGCCGAGCGCGGCGGCCGCTTCGGCGACGGCACGACGCTCGTGCCGCTCTTCCACGGCGGGACGATCGAGCGCGACGCGCCGCTCGTGGCGCAGGTGAACCGCGCGAAGCAGGGGAGGATCTTCCTGCTCCAGCAGTGGCCGCTGAGGCTCGTGGAGACCGACCTGGATTACGCCGGACGCGCCGGCGTCGTCGAGCTCTTCGACCTCGAGCAGGATCCCCACGAGCAGCACGACCTCGCGTCCGCCGACCCCGAACGGACGGAGAAGCTGCGCGCCGCGCTGCGGCGGCAGAGGAAGGCGCTCGAGGCGGCGGCCTTCTCCGCGTCGAAGCACGTGCTGAGCGACGCCGAGCGCAAAAAGCTCGACGCGCTCGGCTATGGCGGGGAGGCCGAGCAGGACCGCTGAGTCTTGACTCGATCGGGGGGGCGCCGCAGAGTGTTCCCCCTCGCGCGTCGCCGGCGCGCGAGCGTGGCGCCCGTAGCTCAGCTGGATAGAGCGTCGGCCTCCGAAGCCGAAGGCCAGAGGTTCGAACCCTCTCGGGCGTACCAGTCCGATCACCGGGAAGAACTCGCGACGCGTCCCGCCGCTTCGGGACGAGCGCTCGAACGACGCCGCGCCGCGGGGTTGGGAGAGCCGCCATGGTGACTGCGCTTGCGAGAGTGGCCTCGGCGTCGTTCGTCCTGCTCCTCGCGTCGACGATCGCTGCGTCGCGTGCCGGCGCGCAGTCGGGTCCGGCGCCGCGCCGCTCCGAGCTCGGGCCCGACCTCTCCGCACCCGACGCCTCGCGCGAGAAGGAACGGCAGTCGCACGTGCCGACGAAGGCGCCGCCGCGCAGGCCCTCGCCGCCGGATGGTCCCGACGAGGACCCCGACGCCGGCCGCAGCTACGCGCAGTGCGAGACCGCGATCGCCGCCGATCCCGCCGACGAGAACCACATCGTCGGCGTCGCAGTCGATCTCGAGGCAGGCTACGCGGTCACGCGCTGGTACACGAGCTTCGACGGCGGCGCGACCTGGTCGACCGGCGCGATCGCGGACGAGCCGGGCTACCTCTTCAACGGCGATCCGGCCGTCGTGATCACGCCCGACGGAGTGCCGGTGATCGCGCTCCTGCAGTACTGGGGCGCGGGCGGCAGCGCGGTCTACTCCTACCGCTCTCTCGACGGCGGGCTCACGTGGCAGCCGGGGGTGCGCGTCGATCTCGATCCGGGCGACGACAAGGTGCAGGCGGCGGTCGATCTCTCGAGCGGGCCGCACCACGGGCAGATCGCGCTGGCCTGGGACCGCTTCGGAACCTCGAAGGGCGACCTCGTCTACACGGCGGTCTCCGACGACGGCGGCTCGACGTGGCAGCACGTCCAGCGCGTCGACGACGTGAACAACGTGGCGACGATCGCCCCCGACGTCGCCTACGGCCCCGACAGCGAGCTCTGGGTGACGTGGGCCGACCGCGGCAACTTCGACATTCAGGTCGACCGCTCGACCGACGGCGGCGCGACCTTCGGGGCCGACGTGAAGGCGGGCGACTACAGCCAGGTGCCCTCCTCGCTGCCGAACTCCTACTTCCGGATCTTCGACATCTTCAGCATCGCGGTCGACTGGACGAACGGCCCCTACTCCGGCTACGTCTACGTGCTCTACCACAAGTGGACGAAGACCCAGGTCCCGTTCAACGCCGACGTATTCGTCCTGCGTTCGACCGACGACGGCGCGACCTGGGAGAAGTTCAACGTCAACAAGAGCGACACCACCGAGGCCGATCAGGTGATGCCCTTCGCGCAGGTCGACGAGCACGGAAACCTCGACGTCGCCTACTTCGACCGCCGGCTCGACCCGAACAACTTCCTGCTCTGGACCTGGGTCGCCCGCTCGTCCGACGGCGGCCACACCTTCGCCGAGTTCCCCGCCTCCGACGTCGGGTGGGACCACGCGGCTTCCGACAACCCCTGGTACATCGGCGACTACCTCGGCCTCGACGTCACGTCGCACGCCGTCCACACGCTCTTCGCCGACGGCCGCACCGGATCGATCGACGTGCGCGGCGACGCGCTCCACCTCGACCTCCACACCGACGTGAGCGAGATCTCGGCGGCGACCGGCGGGGTCGTGACCTTCACCCTGAACGTCGGTCCGAACCACGCGAGCGACGTCTACTGGCTCCTCGGCAGCACCTCGACCGCACCCGGCCTCGACTTCCGCAAGGTCCACCTCCCGCTCAACTACGACTGGCTCTTCGAGTGCACGATGGCGTTGACCAACAGCTCGACCTTCCAGAACTCGCTCGGCGCACTCGACCCGACCGGCAGCGCGGTCGTGGTGGCCGACGTGGAAGCGCCGATCGACGCGTCGCTGGTCGGGACCGACCTCTACTTCGCCGCGCTCCTCTGGGATCCCAAACCCGTCTTCGCGACGAACGCGACCGTCGTGACCGTGGTGCCGTGACCCGCGCGGCGGCGCGCTCCACGCTGCCGCGGCCGGTGCACTCGGACGCGGCGGGCAACGTCGTCGACGGTCCCGCGGCCGCCGCTGCGGCGATGCGCAGCGGAGCGCGCTTCCTTCCGCTCGATCCCGGCGAGCTGATCCCGCTGCCGCGCGGCAGCCTGCTCTTCGCGCTCCCCGGCCGGACGGCGGTCGCCTTCACGCCGGAGCGCGGCCTCGCGCCGCTCGCCAGCTGCGGCGCCGCCGCCGCCTTCCTGCCGCCCGGCTACTCGGTCTTCGGGCTCGCCGCCTACGAGAGCGAGGCGGACGCGCCGCTCCTCCCGCTCCATTGCTACGCGGCAGTCTGCCTCTGGCGCGACGAGCTCTGCGTCCCGGCGGCGCGCGTCGAGTCGGACGTGAAGCACGATCCCGGGCAGTTCGACGACGCCGCGCTTCCGGCGCTCGTCGCGCGGCTGCGCGAGCGCCATCCGCGAAACCGGCTCGTCGACCACCTCGGCGCGAACTGCGCGCTGCGCTACGGCTGCGCCAACGCGAAGAACCTCTTCCATGGGCGGTGGGAGTGTCCGGTCCCGGTCGCGCCGGCGTGCAATGCGGCCTGCGTCGGCTGCATCTCGGCGCAGCCCGGCGCCCCGATCCCCTCGCCGCAGGAGCGGCTCACCTTCGTGCCGACCGTCGACGATGTGATCGAGTTCGCGCTGCCGCACCTCGAGTCGGCGCCGCGCGCGATGGTCTCCTTCGGCCAGGGCTGCGAAGGAGAGCCGCTGCTGCAGGCCGACCTTCTCGAGGAGGTGATCCGCGCGGTCCGGCGTCGCACGAGCCGCGGCACGCTCCACCTCAACACCAACGGGAGCCGCCCCGACGTCGTGGAACGCCTCTGCGCCGCGGGTCTCGACTCGATCCGGGTGAGCACCAACAGCGCGCGCCGCGAGCCCTACCACGCCTACTACCGGCCGATCTCCTACGACTTCGACGCGGTCGTCCGGTCGCTCGAGGTCGCCCGCGAGCACGGCCTCTTCACGAGCGTCAACTACCTCGCCTTCCCCGGCTTCACCGACGGCGACCTGGAAGTCGTCGCGCTCGACGGCCTGATCGAGCGCACCGGGCTCGACATGATCCAGTGGCGCAACCTGAACATCGACCCGGAGCACTACGTCGCCCTTCTCGGGCTTGCCGCCGACGCGCCGGCGCGCGGCATGGGGCGACTGCTGGCGGAGCTGCGCGAGCGCCACCCGCGGCTGCGGCACGGCTACGTGAACCCGCCGCGCGAGTCGTTCGCGCCTTCGGCGAGCTGACGGCAAGGGAACGTCGATGGCCGCCCACCTGAGGCTGATGCTCCCGATCGTGGCGTTCGCGCGAGCGCCGCAGGACGTGGTTCCGGCCGCCCCGGACCGGCTCGAGATCCACGTCGACGCGCGTCGCGGCGACGACCGCGGCGACGGATCGTCCGACCAGCCGTTCGCCACGATCCGCAAGGCCCTCGCGCTCCACGCCAAGACGCCCGAGCGCGGCGCCGTGCTTCACCTCGGGCTCGGCCACTACGGCGCCGACACGAACGAGGCGCTGCCGGTCCGCCTGCCCGCGAACGTCCGCCTCGTCGGCTACGGATCGCGCATCTGCGAGATCGTCGGCGTCGCCGGCCAGCCGGTGATCGAGGCGCCGGCGAGCGGCGCGATCGCCGTCGAGAGCGTCGCGCTGCGCGACGGGTCGGTCGGAGTCGCGGCGGCGGCAGGCGACGCACGCTCGACGGCCGACGTGACGCTCGTCGACGTCGCCATCGAAGATTGCGAACGCGGGGTCGATCTCTCGCCGGCCCGCGGCGCCGTGGCGCTGCGGGCGGACGGGCTGCGCGTGAGGAAGGCGAAGGAAGGGCTTCTCGCCGGCGGCGCCGCCGCGCTCACCCTTGCGCTCACGCGCTCGAGCTTCGTTGCCTGCCGCGAGGGAGTGGTGCTCTCGACCGAGGGCGCGCCCGACGAAGGCCCGAGCCAGTCGTTGACGCTGCGAAGCTGCCGCTTCGACGGCAACGACGAGGCGGGGCTCGTCCGCCGCGGCAAGGACGGTCGCTCGCGCGCGACCACGCCGTGGCTCGTCGAGTCGAGCTCGTTCCGCGGCAGCCGGATCGGGCTCTCGCTCGAGATCCCGGGCGCCGACGTGCCGTTCGTGATCCGCGACTGCCTCTTCGCCGAGAACGAGAACTTCGGGCTCGCGCTGGTCGGCAGCGGCGATGCCCTGCAAGGCTCCTCGACCATCGTCGGCTGCCGCTTCCGATGGAACGGCGTCGGGGCGCAGCTCCTGACGCTCGGCCGCGAGCTCGACCTCGTCGACTGCCGCTTCGAGGACTCGATCGGCGTCGGGCTGAGCTTCGGCAACTGGGTCGGCGACCGTTCGATCCTGCGAGCGACCCGCTGCCTCTTCGCGCGCAACGGCGGCGCCGGGATCTTCGGCCTCTGTGAACGTGAAGACGGGATCGACGTGGCGCTCGACGGCTGCACGATCGCCGACAACCGCGGGAGCGGGATCGAGCGCAAGAACCGCAAGCGCGGGTCGGGGCCGTGGCTCCTCACGAACTGCGTCGTGGCCGGCAACGCTCCCGACCTCGTGAAGATCGAGCCGGCGGAGCTGCGCGACTGCTTCGTCGGCGGCGATCCGCGCTTCGTCGATCGGGCCGGCCGCGACTACCGGCTCGCGGACGATTCGCCGGCGCGCGCCGGCGGCGCCGTGCCCGGCGCGTTCGACGCGCCGCGCGAGCCGCCCGAGCCGCGATGACGAGCGCCGCGCGCGACCACTCGCTGCCGCTCGCCGCAGGCAGGCTCATCGAGCTGCTGCGCGACGAGCGGCGGCTTCCTCCCGAGCACGAACCGCAGCTCGCGAAGATCGCCGGCGCGCTCGAGAGCCTCTTCCACCACGAGCTCCTCGCCGTCCGCCAGCGGCTGCGCCGCGCGTGGGACGGCCTGCAGACCGGCGACGGCGCCGCCACCGCGTCCACGGATGAACAAATCGAGCTCGCCCGCGACCTGCTCCAGACGCTGCGCCGGCTGCTGCGGCGCGCCAACTTCGTCGAGGTCTCCGCCGACGAGCTCACGGACGCGTTGCGGCGGAGGTCGTCGTTCGGCCTGAAGATCGAGCTCGACCTCGCCGACTTCGAGCATCTGCAGGCGTGGCGGCGCCGCGTCGTTCGCCGCAGCCAGCTCGTGCCCGCCCTCTTCGGACTGAAGCGCCGCCGCGTCGAGGTCGAGGCCTACGACCGCTTCTGCCTCTTCGCGCGCTTCAAGGGCGCCGCCCATCTCGATGCGGCGCGCGGTCGCGCGGAGAAGCTCGGGATCCCGCCGGGCGGCGTGACGCTGCGCCTGTTCCAGAACGTCCCGCGCCTCGACGTCGAGGCGCTCTTCCCCGGAGTGCGCGTGCGGATGAGGCCGTTCGATCGGGCGCTCCTCGGCGTGCCCGCGGTGGCCGGCCTGCTCCACTTCCTCGTCTTCAAGATCGGGGCGTCGCTCGGCGCCGTCGTGCTCGCCCTCCTCGTCTTCCTCGGGATCAGGAAGGGGGAGCCGGAGCTCGGGGCGAAGGCGCTCGGCGCGTGCGCGAGCCTCGCCGTCCTGCTCGCCTTCCTCTTCCGACAGTGGATGCGCTTCCTCGGCCGCAAGAACCTGCTCCATCGGCAGCTCGCCGAGCACCTCCAGGCGTGCACGCTCGACAGCGGGCTCGGCGTGCTGCTCCATCTTCTCGATGAAGCGGCCGAGGAGGAGACGGCCGAGGCGCTGCTCGCCTACGTCTTCCTGGTCGAGAGCGGCTGCCCGCTCGCCGCGAAGGAGCTCGATCAGCAGGTGGAGGAGTGGCTCGCGCGGCGCGCCGGGATCGAGATCGACTTCGAGGAGGAGGACGCGCTCGACAAGCTGCGCCGCTTCGGGCTCGTCGCCGACGCTGGCGAGGGAAGGCTCTCGGCCGCGCCGCCCGAGCGGGCGCTCGCGCAGCTTCAGGCGCGCTGGAACGAGCTGCTGCGGCACGGCTGATCCTCGGCGCCGCTATCCTCCCGCGGATGCCACGCACGAAGAAGAACGCCGACCTGCGCCATGCCGCGATCAGCAGCGCCGCCGTCGCGTTGCGGACCGGCAAGGGATGGAACGCGTGGTTCAATCTGCTCGACCGCGCGGGCGCGCGCCGGCTGGAGCATCCTGCGATCGCGCGGCTCCTGAACGAGCGGCACGGCGTCGACGGCTGGTGGGCGCAGATGATCACGGTCGCCTGGGAGCAGGCGCGCGGTTGGCGCGTGAGGCACCAGCGGATCGGCGGGAGCTTCGAGGTCAGCGCGAGCCGGACGATCGCGGCGAGCCGCGCCGCCGTCTGGAAGGCCCTCGTCGATCCGCGCGTGCGCCGGCGCTGGGTCAACGTCGCGAGCTGGGACGTCCGGACGCGCAAGGCGCCGGAGCGGGTGCGGATCGACTGGCCGGGCGACCAGATCGTCGAGTTCAGCCTCGTCCCCAAGGCGGCCGAGAAGTGCCAGGTCGTCGCCACGCACTCGAAGCTTCATGACGCGCGTTCGGCCGCGACGACGAAGCGCTGCTGGGCGCGGGCGCTCGAGCGGATGAAGGCCCACCTCGAGAAGCCGTAGCCGCCGAAAGGAACCGATGCCCCCGAAGACTCCCGTCGCGATCCTGCGCACCACGCCGCGCACGGTGCTCTCCGACTACCACGAGGTGATGAACCTCGCGGGCTACCAGCAGCACGTCGAGAAGGCGGCCGACACGGCGCTCAAGGTCAACATCTCCTGGCACTTCTTCTATCCCGGGAGCTCGACCACGCCGTGGCAGCTCGAAGGGGTGATCGGAGCGATGAAGAGGGACGGCTTCGACCCGAAACTGCTCCACGCCTGCCACAACCGCACGGTCGTGATCGACGCCCACCTCGGCGAGCGCGAGAACAAGCAGCTGAACGTGGTGCAGGCGCACGGGCTGCGCAACGTCCACCTCTACGAAGGCGAGGAGTGGATCCCGGTCGGCGACGCGGTCGGCGACCTCACCGAACAATTCCTGACCTTGAACGACGTCTATCCCAAGGGCTTCTCGATCCCCAAGCGATTCCTCGGCGAGAACATCGTCCACCTGCCGACGGTGAAGACGCACATCTTCACGACGACGACCGGAGCGATGAAGAACGCCTTCGGCGGGCTGCTCAACGAGCGGCGCCACTGGACCCACCCGACGATCCACGAGACGCTCGTCGACCTGCTGATGATCCAGAAGCGGATCCATCGCGGCCTCTTCGCGGTGATGGACGGCACCTTCGCGGGCGACGGGCCCGGCCCGCGCTGCATGGTGCCGCACGTGAAGAACGTGCTCCTGGCGAGCGCCGATCAGGTGGCGATCGATGCCGTCGCCGCGAAGCTGATGGGCATCGACCCGCTCTCGATCAAGTTCATCCGGCTCGCTCATGAGAAGGGGCTCGGCTGCGGCGATCCGGCGAAGATCGAGATCGTCGGCGACCAGGAGGCGGCGCGCGAGAACTGGGCCTTCGACGGCCCCTTCAAGAAGATGACCTTCGCCAGCCGGATGCAGCACAAGATCTACTGGGGCCCGCTCAAGAAGCCGATGGAGTGGACGCTCAAGACGGTGCTGGCGCCGTGGGCCTACCTGGCGAGCGTCGCCTACCACGACACCTTCTGGTACCCGCGCTTCGCCAAGACGCGCATGCGCGACTGCCTCGAGAGCGAGTGGGGCCGCCTCTTCTCGAACTGGGAGACGCTGCAGCACGACGAGCGCGGTTTCCCGTCCGTCGGCGACGCGATCCCGCAGCTCAAGCGCAGCGGCGCCTCGGTCTTCTTCCGCTCGCTCGGCCTGCTCGGCACCTGCCTCAAGGAGTCGCCGGAGTTCCTGACGTTGCGGCGGCGGAAGGTCCAGCGGTCGAGCTGACGCGCGCCGCCGATCGCCGCGGGCTCAGGCGGCGGGCGCCGGCTCCTTCCTGCCGCCCGGATAGAGCAGGAGCAGCAGCAGCAGGCAGGCCGCGACGACTTCCATCGGGATCGAGAAGAGGCGCTCGAAGTCGGTCGAGCCGTCGGCGAGCTTGCAGCGCGCCGCGACTTCGCTCGCGAAGAGGTTGCCCACGATCGTCCCGAGCCCGACGATCACGAAATTGAAGAGGTTCTGCGCGCTCGCGCGCACGTCGGTCGGCGTCTCCTCGTCGACGATCATGAAGGCGACGAAGAGGACGAAGCCGAAGCAGAGCCCGTGGAGCGCCAGCGTCGGCACGACGACGTCCGGGTTCGGCACGAAGGCGAAGAGGGCGAAGCGCGCCGTGTAGGCCACGAGCCCAAGTGTGAGGAAGGTCTTGCGAGTGAACGACTTCGTCAGAAAGGGAATCGACGCGAGTACGAGGATCTCGGAGATCTGCCCGATCGTCATCGGGCCGCCGCCCACGCCGAAGACGTTGTTGATGAAGTCCGACTGGATCTTCAGGTGGCCGAGGAAGCTCTCGGTGTGGACGAAGTAGAACTGGTGGACGCAGGCGACGGGGAAGGCGAGCAGGAATAGCGTCGTCAGCCGCCGATTGCGCAGGATCGCCTGCAGCGCCTCCGCGGGCGCGAACGCCTGCGTCCCCTTCTGCGGCGGCGTGTGGGGGAGGCCGAAGAGCGAGAAGAGTCCCTGCGCGATCCCGAGGACGGCGCTCACCTTGAACGCGTCGGCCATGCCGGCCACCCGGTCGAGCCGGATCGCGGCGTCGGCCGCGCCGTGCGAGTGGGTCCGGAAGAGCCACTGGCCCATGCCGATGCCGGCGGCGATCCAGCCGATCGTGCCCCAGACGCGCACCTTGCCGAACTCCCGGTCGCGGTCGGTCAGGTGGTGGAAGGCGAGCGAGTTCGTGAGCGCGAGGGTGGGCGCGTAGATCAGGGAGTAGAGCCCGACGCAGGCGAAGATCGCCGTCGAGCTGAACTCCTTGAAGTTCGAGAACTGCCAGACGAGCGCCGCGCCGATCAGATGGCTGATGCCGAGCACCTTCTCGGTGGGGAACCGGCGGTCGGCGAACTGGCCGGCGAGGAACGGCCCGACGAGCGCCCCGATCGCGCCGACCGAGAAGAGGTAGCCGGCCGTCTGCGGGTCGCGGCCGCAGTGCTCGGTGATGAACGCCCAGAAGAGCGGCAGCCACGCCCCCCAGATCGCGTACTGGAGGAACATCATCACCGACAGGCGCAGCTTCATGCGCGAGGCTTCTCCGCGGCCGAAGGTCGGCGCGGCATGGTAGCAGCGAGCACCTCCCGGCCGGCGGGGCGCGGGTTGGTCACGAGTCAGCGATGCTGCTCGCTCTCGCCCGTCATCGGGACGAAGCGCACTTCGAAGAGCCGCTCGACGAGCGGCTGGCCGCCGCGCCGGACGATGCGGCGCAGCTCCTGCGGCCCGCCGGCGCGCCCGACCGGCAGCACGAGCCTGCCGCCCTCCGCGAGCTGCTCGATCAAGGGCTTCGGCACGTGGTCGATCGCCGCCGCGATCAGGATCGCGTCGAAGGGCGCCGCGTCGGGCGCGCCGCGATAGCCGTCGCCGCAGCGCGCGTCGACGGCGTAGCGCAGCAATGCGAGCCGCTCGGTCGCGGCGGCCGAGAGCTCGGAGTCCTTCTCGAGGGTGACGACGCGCGCGCCGAGCTCGGCGAGCACGGCCGCCTGGTAGCCCGAGCCGGTCCCGACCTCGAGCACGCGCGGCGCGGTGCCAGCCGGCGACGGTCGAAGCTCGAGCAGCTCGGTCATCTTCGCCACGATGTAGGGCTGCGAGATCGTCTGCTCGTTCCCGATCGAGAGCGGCTGGTCGGCGTAGGCCTGCTCCTGCTGCGCCGGAGGCACGAAGCGATGGCGCGGCACGCGCCGCATCGCCTGCAGCACGTTGCGGTCGAGGATCGGCGTCCTGGCGTCGCCCGGCGCGGCGAGCTGCGTCTCGACCATCGTGTCGCGTTCAGGCTGTCGCTCGAACGGCGGACCTTTCGCTGGCGCTGGCGCTGGCGCTGGCGCTGGCGGTTCCACAATCGTCACCTGCGGCGTCACCGCCGCGGTGGCGCGGCGCGTCCGACGAGATTGGCGAGCAGACGGAACGCGCCGGTGTTGCCGGCGCGCAGCTGCCGATGGAGCGCGAGCGAGCACCAGGTGAACGAGCCGCCGCGCGGGCTCGACCAGGTGAGCAGCGCGCCGCGCAGCGGCTCCTCGCCGCGGTCGGAGCAGGCGAGCAGCTCCTGGTAGCCGGGGTCGTAGCTCCCCTTCGGGACGTAGAGCGCGCGCTCCTGGAGCCAGCCGTCGAAGTCGCTCGCCGTGATCACGTTCGGGCGGCAGAGCAGCTCGTGGTCGGGCGCGAGGAGCGTCACCGGCGCCTCCTCCTCGCAGACGCGCTGGTCGGTCACCTCGAGCGGCAGCGGCGCCGGCGTCAGCCCCTCCTTCACGAAGGGATTCCACTCCGAGCTCTTGTGGTAGAGGACGACGAGGTGGCCGCCCTCCTCGACCCATTGGCGCAGGCGCGGCGACTCTCTCCGCAGCGGCTCGCTCCCGCCGACCACTCGGACATCGAGGACGACCGTCGTGAACCGCTCGAGCGGCAGCGTCGCGACCGTGTCGGGAGCGACCACTTCGCACGCCACGCCGAGCGCATCGAGCGCCGCGGCGACCGTGCCGTCGGCGCCGCTCACGAAGGCGACGCGCGCCTTCGGCAACGCGGCAGCGTCGATCCAGGCGGCCTCGCCTGCCGCCGCGGCGACGGGCGCCCCGTCCTCGAAGGTGAGCGCGAGCGAGAAAGGCGTGCGCGCGGCGCGCAGCCGGATCGGCAGGTCGAACCGCGGGGCGACGCGCGAGCCGAGATTCGCTCCCGCGTCGAGCGCGATCGGCAGATCGGGCGTCGTCCGATCGGCCCCTTCGTCGGCGCCCGCGACGAACTGGAACCCCTCCGGCGCATGGAGCACGAGCGGCGCCGTCGGCACGCGGCCGGTCGGGAAGCAGAGCCGCAGCAGTGCACTCGCCGGCGCTCCCGCGCGAGCGCGCACGAACGGCAGCGTCGCGGGCACGAGCGAAGCCTGCGCGGCCGGCGCGACCGCCCGCTCGATCGGCACGCCGATCGACTTCACCGCCGCGTCGCCACGCGAGAGCTCGAGCCGCAGCGAGAGCGGCGCCCCGTGCGCCGGCTTCGCGTCGTTCCGCACTCGCAGCGTCACCGCTGCCACGAACGAGTCGCGCCAGAGCGCCTGTGATTCGGGGTCGACGACGAGCTGATCGAGCGGCCGCACCGCGACCAGCTCGGCCGGCCCCTCGACGGCGACCTGCACCGCGAGCCGCCGCACCGCCGCCGCGCACTCGCCGCCCCGATAGAGGTCGTCGCGGCCGTGCAGGAGCACCCAGGAGGGGAATGTGTCGCCGGGCGCGACCGCGGCCCGCGGCTCGAGCGGGTCCTCGTCGGGAAAGAAGAGGTCGACGCCCATGAGCGCGCGCAGCCACGAGTCGGCCGCGGCCGCGCTCGGCGCGTCGTCCCCCGACCACTCCGGCCCCGCGAGCAGCGCGAGGAACTCATCGACGGTGAACGGCGCCTCGCTGCTCCGCGGCGGCAGCGGCGAGCGGTGAGCGGGAAGGAGCGCAGGGTCGGCGAGCTCGTTCGAGCTCCACGCGAGGACGTAGTGCGCCTCGTGTTTCTTCTTCGGGTCGAAGGCCGACCAGGGTCCCTGGCTCTCGTGGCAGCGCAACGCCTCGTGCGCGACGGCGGCGATCGTCCTGGCACCAAGCCCCGAAGGCAGGTCGTAGTCGAAATGGAGGCTCTTCTCGGGCGGCGGCGGCGGCGGATCGCCTTCCTTGACCGGCTCCCTGGCGAACCATCGCACGAGCAGCGCATCGGCCCGCCACGGCTTGAGCCCGGCGTCGAGCTGCTCGGGGAAACGCGAGGGGTCGGCGGCGGCGACGATCGCTTCGTGAAGGGCGATCGAGACGGCCTGATGGTGGCCGTGGCCTTCGGTCTTCCCGTGGTTGGTGAAGATGCGGTGGGGGCGGAGCTCGCGGATCGCGCGCGTCAGCCGGCGCACGACCTCCTCGCGGCCGCCCCAGCGCTCGAAGGCCTCGTCGGCGCGCTTGGCGTAGCCGAAGTCCTCGAAACCGAGGAAGCGCGGCGTCGCGCCGACCACGCGCAGCGCAGCGCGAGTCTCGGCCTCGCGCAGACCGCCGAGCTCGGGGCCGAGCTCGGGGCCGGACGCGTTCTGCCCTCCTTCGCCGCGCGTCGCATGGAGGGCGAACGTCTCGGCTCCCTGCAGCGCGAAGGTCAGCAGGAGCGCGCCGTCCTCGTCGTCCGGATGGGCCGCGACCGCGAGCACCCGCAGCCGGTTCTCGAGGCCTCGCTTCAGGTCATCCGGCAGCGCGGCGCCGAGCCCCGCCGCCTCGGAAGCGAGCGCCTGCTCGGAGGGCGGCGATTCCTGGATCGCGGCGAGCGCGAGGAGCGAGGACGCGAAGCGCGCGGCGAGGAAGGCGGCGGCGGCCATTCGCCGCAGTTCTATCCGCCTCGATGCGATCTATCCGAGGCCGCGCGGGCGGCGAGCGAGCGCCTCCTGCCAGACCGCGAGCGTGCGCTCGGCCGCCGCCGACCAGGTGAAGGGCGCCGCGCGCGCGGCCAGGCGGGCGCGCCGCTCCGCGTCGGGCGGGCGGTCGAGCGCGCCCGCCAGCGTGGCGGCGAGCGCCGAGGGATCCTTGGAGTCGGCGTAGAGCAGCTCGCCCGCGCCGATCTCGTGAAGGACCGGCAGGTTGCTGGCGACGACCGGAGTCCCGCACGCGAACGCCTCGAGCACCGGCAGCCCGAACCCCTCGCTCAGCGACGGCAGGACGAAGAGCTCGGCGGCCGAGTAGAGCGCCGGGAGGTCGGCCTCGGCGACGAAGCCGAGCTTGCGGACCCGTGCCGCGAAGGGATGGCGCGCGAGGGCGTCGCCGATCTCGGCGAAGCCGTGGCTCTCCTGCCCGGCGAGCACGAGGTCGACGTCGTCGCGACGGCGCGCCAGCTCCGCGAAAGCGTCGAGCAGGACGAGCAGGTTCTTGCGCGTCGAGAGCAGTCCGACGAAGAGGAGGAAGGGGCGCAGCAGCCGGTACGTGCGACGCACGCTCCCGATCGCGGCCGCGTCGGCGCGACGGAACCGCTCCGCGATCCCGTGATGGACGACGGTGGTGCGGCCGCGAACGCGCGGGAACGCCGAGAGGAAACGCTCCTCGGTGGCGCGCGAGACGCAGACGATCGCGTCGGCCTCGTCGGCGAGCCGCTTGTAGTGCGCCTGCTTCATCGCGCGGAACGGGGCGTCCGCGAGGTCGTTGCGCTCGAACGAGAAGAGGTCGTGCAGCGTCGCCACGCGCACCGGGCGCCGGCTGCGCGTGATGCGGACGTCGAGCCCGTGGAAAAGATCGACGCGGCGCAGCAGCCACCAGTCGAGCCGGTCGTCGACGAGGCGCGCGCGCAGCGGACGCCCTTCGCCCTGCGGCAGGAACGACCGGCCGCGCCACTTGGAGAGCCGCACGCCGAGCTCGAAGGGCGGCGCCTCCCGCCTCGCCGCGAGCGCCCGCACGATCCCGTGGACGTAGCGGCCGATGCCGCTGCAGTCGCGCCGCGCCCCGGCCGTCGCGTCGACGACCACGCGGACGCCGCTCCAGGCCGGCGCCGTCACGTCGGACGCGGCTTCTGCAGCGGCTGCGAGCAGGCGAGCCGCGCGAGCAGGTCCTCCGCGATCGTGTTGCGCGACGAGATCCCGAGGTCGTAGCGCGAGTTGATCAGCTTCTCGACCTGCCCCGCGTCGAGCACGCGCGCGCCGCCGAGCTGCAGCGCGAGGTGGACGATGCGCGCTGAGTGCTCGACCATGTCGAGCAGCTTGAAGGCGTTCCAGAGCTCGTCGGCCACCGTGACGATCCCGTGGCGCTCGAGGACCAGCACGTCGGACCCGCGGATCGGCACTCGGACCGACTCGGGCAGCTCGACCGTGCCCGGAGTCGCGTAGGGCACGGTCGGCACCGTGCCGATGGTGACGACGATCTCGGGGATCACGCAGCGCGTGAGCGGGATTCCGGCGAGCGAGAAGGCGACGCAGTGGGGCGGGTGGGCGTGGAGGACGGCGCCGATGTCGGCTCGCTCCTGGAGGATGGCCACGTGCATCAGGATCTCGGTCGACGGCCGCTTGCCGTCGAGCGGCTGCCCGACGCGGTCGGTGACGACCATCTCCTCGGGCGTCATGAAGCCCTTCAGGCAGCCGGAAGGGGTGACGAGCAGGCGCTCCTCGTCGAGCCGCACCGCGAGGTTGCCGTCGGCGGCCCCGATGAAGCCGCGCTCGTACATCATGCGGCCGATGTCGCAGAGCTGCTGGCGCAGCTCGCTCTCGCCGTAGGGAAAGTTCACGGAGCCCAATCTCCGTTGCGTCCGTTGCGCAGCGTGACCGTGCCGTCGATCTCGACCTCGTCCACGACGCCGACGACCACGCTGCGGACGGGCGCCTTCGGGTCGCCGAAGATGCTCCTGGCGGAATTGCCTTCCTCGAGCACGAGGACGAGGTCGCCGGCTCCCGCCTGCGCGGCGTCGACCGCCACGCGATCGCCGGCGCCGACTCTACCGTCGGGCTCGAGGCGGCGGACGAGCAGCAGCGTCTTGCCGTCGAGGAAGGGATGCTGCACCGGCGTCACGACCGTCCCGACCACGCGCGCGAGGTACATGCGGCGCGCCGTTCAGCGGCGCCGCGGGGGCGAGAGGGTCGAGGAGACGGTCGCGCGCTGCTCGACGTGGCCGACGATCGTCGCGTCGACCGGCACGAAGGGGCGCGGCAGGGCGAGCGCCGCCTCGCGCCCGCCGATCCAGACGACGAGGTCGCCCGGACCCGAGCGGGCGACGTCGCAGGCGACGACGGTCGCTCCCGCCGGCCGCTCTTCGGCATCGAGCGGCTGGACGATCAGCAGCTTCTCGCCGTCGAGGTCCCTGGCGCGCACCGTCGCCACCACCCGCCCGACGACGCGGCCGAGCCTCACGGCCTGCTCCCGCCGCGCCGCGGACGCGGCGCTTC